>LKMJ01000143.1_pt1 | contig 45597 bp, 46 predicted proteins | sample 643391 | NCBI WGS metagenome assembly LKMJ01 (sample SAMN04112250, study PRJNA286221) | soda lake metagenome | biome: soda lake; feature: Kulunda Steppe; material: water; isolation source: sample PL-Br10 brine of Picturesque Lake | place: Russia: Kulunda steppe | collected 2010-07 | reverse complement strand
GTGTTGCGCTGGTCGATCGCGATATCCAGGTGACGATCCAGCGGTTCTGGCGGCGACTCTCGGTTACGGAGAAGCTACGGATGATCGGCGGGCTCGCCCTCGGTGTCACCGATCCGCGGACGATCGGGCTGTCGTTTGGGGCTGTTGGGGGGCTCTTTTTTGGGATCGTCGCGGCCGCCTTCCTGGCACCGCTGCTCGGATTCGGCGACCTGCTTGCAGTTGGCATCACCGCTCCCACGACGCTTCAGTACGCCGGCGCGGGAGCGATCGGGCTCGTTGGCGGGCTGATGTTGGGGCTTGTCTTGCTCCCGTCCCTGGAGTCGGCCCAGCAGTATACCGGCGGCCTGATAAGCGGCTTTACGATACGACTGCTCGGTGGCGCAGCGATCGGTATCGCCGGCTGTCTCACACTGGTCGCGACGGGGACGTTCGGTGGCCCGTTCTCGGCCGGCACGTTCGAGAGCGCCGGCGGCTACGCGATTCGGGGAACGATCGGCGGGCTGACGGGCCTTGGCATCGGCGTCGCGATCGGGGCCGTCTTCGGACTCGTCCTCGATGCGATCAGTGGCGACGTCGACGAGGTCGACGAAATCGATATCGAGGAGATGACCGACGGCGACGTCGTCGCGGCGATGATGGAGGAGTTTCGGCAGTTCAGCCCCCAGGGTGCAAACGCCCTGATCGACGAACGGGACGCCTACATCGCACACAAACTGGTCGCGCTCCGAGACCAGGGATACGACGTGGTCGCTGTCGTCGGGGCAGGCCACAAAGCAGGCATCGAACACTATCTGTTGAATCCGGCCGAACTGCCGCCGATCGAGTCACTGACCGGGACTGCATCCGGGCGGCGGTTCTCGCCGCTGAAGATCGTCGGCTACCTGGTGATGATCGGCTTTCTCGGTTTCTTTTTCCTGTTGATCATGGCAGGCGTCCAGAACACGTTCTTGCTCCAGCTCTTTGCCGCCTGGTTCCTGTTCAACGGACTCTTCGCGTTCACGCTGGCCCGGCTGGCCGGCGCACGGTGGGCCAGTGCAGGCGTTGGCGGCTCCGTCGCCTGGCTGACCAGTATCAACCCGCTGCTCGCTCCGGGCTGGTTCGCCGGCTACGTCGAACTCAAATACCGACCGGTCAACGTTCGCGATATCCAGACGCTAAACGATATCATCGGCGACACCGAACGGCCGATGGCCGACGCGTTAGAGGACATGTTCGACGTGCCGCTCTTTCGGTTGATCATGATCGTCGCGCTGACAAACGTCGGCAGTATGATCGCGACGCTGCTGTTCCCGATCGTCATATTGCCGTGGCTCGCCCCCGAGATCGGCGGCGTCGATGCGTTGCTTGGTGAACTCATCCGGGGTGCTGAAAACAGCCTCGAACTCATCCGGGGGGTTCTCACGTGAGCTATCCACGCCCCGATCGATCGGATCGCGAGATCAGTTTCAGCGAGAAGGAACTGTTCGACCTCGCAGTGGCCTGGATCGCGTTGAGCGTCGCCTTCGCGCTGTTGCTCGCGCCGGTCCATCTCGGGGCACCGATTGGCTCCTTTCTGTTGACGATCGGACTGAGCTTCGTCACCGTCGGCGTCGCCTTCCTCTTGCACGAACTCGCACACAAGGTCGTGGCGATCGAGTACGGTCAGGCCGCCGAATTTCGGGCGGACTACAAGATGCTGTTTCTGGCGATCATGAGCGCCCTGATCGGCTTTCTCTTTGCCGCACCGGGTGCCGTCTACCACCGGGGCCGGATCACGGTTCGCCAGAACGGTCACATCGCGCTCGCGGGGCCGGTGACGAACCACTTGCTTGCAGTGTTATTCGTTCCGCTACTGCTCTTTCCCGGCATTCTCGGGACAGTGGGACAGTTCGGCGTCCTGATCAACCTCTTCCTGGCCGCGTTCAACATGATTCCGTTCGGGCCACTCGACGGCAAATCCGTGTTGCAGTGGAGCAAGCCAGTGTTCGCTCTCGTCTTCGGTGTGAGCCTGGTTGCACTCGTCGGCTTCTTCGTCCTCTTTGGCCTCCCGTTCTGACTGCCCCGATACTGCGATCGAATACGCCCCGTGACGAGTCGACTGAGACGAATTCGTGTCCGTCGGTACCGACGTCACGGATTGACACGCAACCCGATCGGTGCTCTACAGACCGGTGACCTTTTGCTCGCCCCACGCAGTCGTTCGCACATGACCGATTCAACGGACGACCACGACGACGGAGCGGGGCTCACGTACGCCGACACGGGTGTCGATATCGAGGCGAGCGAGGACGCAACCGCCGCGCTACTCGAGGCCTTCGGGAGCGGACTGACGACCGAGTACGCCGGCCTGCTCGACATCGGCGATCGCTATCTCGCACTGGCAACCGACGGCGTCGGGACGAAACTGCTCGTTGCCGAGGCCATCGAGGACTTCTCGACGATCGGCATCGACTGCATCGCGATGAACGTCAACGACCTCGTCGCCGCGGGTGTCGAACCCGTTGCGTTCGTCGACTATCTGGCGATCGACGAACCCGATGACGAACTCACGAACGAGATCGGCGAGGGGCTTGCGGTCGGCTTAGAGGAGTCCGGGATGACCCTGTTGGGTGGTGAGACGGCCGTCATGCCGGAGGTCGTCTCCGGCTTCGACCTCGCCGGGACGTGTGCCGGGTTGGCCGCCAAAGACGAGATTCTCGACGGCGAGGCCGCCGTCGGTGACGTCCTCGTTGGCTTCCCATCGAATGGGATCCACTCGAATGGGCTTACGCTCGCCCGCGAGGCCGTCACCCGCGAGCACGCGTACACCGATACGTTCCCGCCAATCCCGGATCGGACGATCGGTGAGGAACTCCTTCGGCCGACGCGGATCTACACCGATCTCTTAGAGCCAATGGGCGACCACGACGTCCGTGCAGCCGCCCACGTCACCGGCGGTGGCTGGACCAACCTGCTACGGATGGGCGATCGACGATACGTGATCGACGACCCGCTGCCGGCCCAGCGAATCTTCGAGTTCGTCCAGCAGGAAGGCGCGGTGTCCGACGAAGAGATGCACCGGACGTTCAACATGGGCACCGGCTTCGTCGTCGCCGTTCCAGAAGCGAACGCCGAGCCACTCGTCGCCGACACCGACGGCCAGGTGATCGGCCGCGTGGAGGCGGGCAACAGCGTCGAGATCCGCGGACTCACACTCGACTGACCGGGCGCTTGTGGCCGACCGACTGAACGCGTACCGCGTTCGATCGACGATTTTCTCTTCGGTTCGACACGATCGGCCCGACGGGATGGGGCGATCGGCCAGTCTCCTCCTGAAGCGGCTGGTAATAGCGAATCGTAATATTAAAATTGTATTAGTATTAGCTTGAATTATGTATCGGAGACAGTACATTACAGCTGCAGCGACGACCACGACGGCAGCGCTTGCAGGCTGTGTGTTCGGTGGCAGTGACACGATGGACCGAGAACTCGAAGACGGCGAAAACGACTCCTTTGAGGCCAGTGAGGGCGACGAGCTGGCGGTCACCGTCAACGTCGAGGACGGTGATTCGGTTGACGTCCGGATCAGCTACGATCCCGAAAGCAGTCTCGAGGACTCGGCGGACGAAGACGCGGCCGAGGACGCACTTGAGGGGACGTTGTCCGGTCCCATCCTCGACGAAACTGTCGACGATGAGTCGACGTTCGATATCGAAATCGAAGCCGACGGCGAGTACGAGGTCTCGGTTTCCGGTGGCACTGCACAGGTAACGATCGAGTGACACTTGTGCCGGCGCTGGCACCGATTGCGAGCGTCGTCCGGCGAGTGGCCAGTCGGGCGATCGAGGCTGCTGCTCTCAGGAGTCGGCTGCTGTGGCGGCCCGAATCGTCTCGTACTCCTCGTCGCTGTAGGCAGCAAATTGGACCGTCTCGAGGGCAGTTGGCTCGTAGTCACGGACCACTGCAGCGATAATCGCAGCCCCGTCCGCAAGATCGAACCCGGCATGCCACAGCCAAGCGCCGGCAGGACGATCGACTCACAGCCGAGGTCGTCAGCCGTTTCCAGCGTGTTCCGCGTCGCGTCCCGGATGCTCGCTTCGGTCGCCTGCCCGTCGCCGTAGTGGGGCATCGCGGCTGCATGGATGACGTAGTCGGCGTCGAGATCGTAGGCGTCGGTGACCGCGACCTCGCCGAGTTCGATCGGTCCGGTTTCGACGGCCGCCTCGTTGAGTTCCTCGCCCGCCCGGCGTCGGAGTGCGCCGGCGACACCGGATCCCATCTCCAGGCTCGTCCCGGCGGCGTTGACGAGTGCGTCGGCTGACTGAGCAGCGATATCTCCCTGTACGAGTTCGAACTCCATAGCTGGGACTACGATCGCTTCCAGTGTGAATCTGGGGCTCCACCCGTGACTGATCTGATAGCGATTCTCGTCGGAGCTCATAGATTTCCTGTCCGGGAATCGCAACACGGTGAAGCCAACCGACCGCGATTGCTCCGGTTGGCTACGATAATCCCTATGAACGGACCGGCGTTCCAATTCCCGCTCTGGTGGTCCCAGCCTCCCGGACCGACCACAACGCTTTTAGTTTTAGGCTCACCTAATCCTATGTGATGGACGTACCCGCCCGCAGGCAGGAGTCGGATCCCTCAAACGAAGCGGAGCCGGCGGCGGTCGTGAGCAGTCACGAGACCCGCCCCGGAAAGATCGTCTTTACCGAACGGAACAACACCGACGGCTGGATCGCAACCGATCTCGCCGTCGACCTCGAGCCCTGACCGGGGACACGTTTCTCGGCCGATCGGTGTGTGTAGTCGCTGCTCTCGGTTTTCGATCGGAGCTCTTCGGTTGCAGTTTTTGTCGCTGGTTTCCGATCGCTGTTCCCGGCTTGCAGTCGTTGCCCCTGGTTTCCGATCGCTGTTCCCGGCTTGCAGCCGGCGCTCCTAATTTTACGTCTTTACTGGCCCCTCGAAAATAACGGTCTCTCGATCGGTTGCCGGCCGATCTCGGCTGCGATCGCTTACTTCGTCGCCTCTTCGAGCACCAGCGTGTCGTCTTCGAGGTAGTGTTCGAAGTGGTGGCCGTCTTCCTCGGTCGTCACGAGGATTTCTCGCAGGATTTCTGCAGTCGCGTAGTCGCCGAAGTTCTCGGCGAGTTCGATGCTGCCACGCAGGGACTCGATGATGTCACCGTACATTTCGAGATCGTGTTCCATCATCGTCCGGATGTCGTAGACATCCTCGCCCTCGAACTCGACGGTCGCTCGTCGCTCCTGGTTCGTCGGCCCCGAGACGGGCACGCCGCCGAGTGCCTGGGCACGCTCGGCGATCATGTCTGCGGCCTCCTCGACGTTCTCGTAGGCCTCCTGGAAGAACTCGTGAAGCGGGAGGAACTCCGCACCTTCGACAACCCAGTGGTGTTTCTTGAGCTGGTGATACAGGACGTACGCGTTCGCCAGTTCCGTGTTGAGTGCGTCGACGATCTGTGCGGCTTTGTCTTCGTCGAGTCGAAGACTATTCTCTTCGACGGTGTCAGCCGATTGACGGACGGTCTTCTGGGTGCTCATCGTACTACCAGCTACACGCGCGAGTTACTTAAGTGTTATCCATGGGAAAACAATTTTTCAGGACTAGAAAAGATGTTTTACAGTATGGGACAAAGTTAGCCGGTATTCAGTAACCAACCGACCGAGCGTAGTCGTAATCTTTCTAATTATTCATTAGAAAGTAACTATTTTGAACGAGACCGTTAAATGGGGGGTATGGCTACGAGAACGACACAGCGAACCGAGCGGATCTATATCGATGGGGAGTGGTTCGAAACCGACCAGTCGCTGGCGGTGACGGATCTTGCAGATGGCGACACGTTTGCACGGATTTCGGCTGCAGGGGCGGCCGAGGCGAAAGATGCACTGGCGGCCGCCCACGAAATCAAACCCGCCCTCCGGCAGACGACCGTCGTCGAGCGTGCAGTCTGGTGTGAGGAGATCGCGGCGGGCCTGCGTGAGCGCACGGAGGAACTCGCCGAAATTATCGTCCGGGAGGCCGGCAAGCCGATCGCGTCGGCCCGTGGCGAAGTCGGCAGTGCGGCCGATCGATTCGACCGTGCCGCCGAGGAGGCCCGCAACATCGTCAGCAAAGGCGAGTTCCGCCAGGGGTCGACCGACGGCCACGAGGACTGGAACGCGATCGTCAAACACGAACCGATCGGTACCGTGCTCTGCATTACGCCGTACAACTACCCGCTAGCGACGACAGCACTACAGATCGCACCGGCGCTCGCCGCCGGCAACAGCGTCGTCCTGAAACCCGCAAGCAACACGCCGATTACCGCTGCGATCCTGGCCGACGTCATCAGCGACGTCGACGGGATCCCGGACGGCGCGTTCAACTTCGTCCCCGGAAGAGGGAGCGAAATCGGTGACGTCCTCGCCGGCGACGATCGGGTCAACGCGATCGCGATGACCGGCTCCTCGGCCGCAGGCGAGCATATCGCCCGGGAAAGCGGGATGGTCAACCTCCACATGGAACTCGGTGGCAACGCCCCGGCGATCGTCTTCGACGACGCCGATCTCGACACGGTCGCGAGCAACTGCGTTGCAGGCTCGCTGAAGTACGCCGGTCAGCGCTGTTCGGCCGTCTCTCGCGTCCTCGCTCACGAGTCAGTTCACGACGAACTCGTCGACAAGATCGATGACTCGATGGACACCTGGGTGGCGGGCGACCTCTTCGACGAGGAGACTGCCTTCGGGCCGCTAATCAGCGAGTCACAAGCCGACTGGGTCGCAGAACTCGTCGAGGACGCCGTTGCACGCGGTGCAGACCTCGTGCGTGGCGGACAGCGACGGGCCCCCGAGGGCGTTCCCGAATCGATCGGCGACCAGTTCTTCGAGCCGACGCTGCTCGCGAACGTCCCCACTGATGCCCGTATCGTCGAGGAAGAGCAGTTCGGCCCCGTCGCCGTCGTCACGACCTTCGAAGACGACACGGAGGCCGTCGACATCGCAAACCGCTCCGATCTGGCACTCGACGCCGCCGTCTTTACGACCGACTACGATCGAGCAATGGAGATGGCCGACCTGATCGACGCCGGCGCTGTCCGAATCAACGGCGCGCCGAGTCACGGGCTCGGTGACGTTCCCTTCGGCGGAAACGCAAACTCCGGTATCGGTCGTGAGGGGCTCGACGCGTCGATCCACGAACTGATGCGGACGAAGAGTATCATCCTCTGAGACGGATTCGTGGTATCAATTACCGCCGTCACCGGACTGCGTCCGACAACGGCGGTACCGACGGACACTAATCGATCTCGGCCCGATCGCGATCCCACTCGAGCCACAGGTACTCTGGCTGATGGTCGTCGCTGTCGTGGGAGTCGGGATCGTCAACTGCACGATCTCTCGACTGACGGCTGACGAACCGACGCTGTCAGGGTGACGAACCGTCCATCGGTGCAACGGGGCGAGACCGGCCCCGTCCCCGCAGCGACGTCGGGCCCCAGCCGACGACGAGCACGATCACGACAAGGACCGTCCCCAGATGAACGTACGGATACAGCTCCGGCACGAACCCCATCATCTCACCGGTCAGGTTGCCCACGAAGTGGAGTGCGATCACCGCGAGGACGCTTCGGTGGGTGTTGTTGTACACCCACGTCCCGACGATCGCGGTGAGGACGATACTCGGGAGCCACCACCACAGTTCAGGGTCGAACGTCGTCCGCTCGAAGTAGCCGACCATGTAGACCAGTGGTACGTGCCACGCTGCCCAGACGACCCCGAGAATCAGGCTCGACACGAGCGCGCTCCAGCGCGCCTGTAATCGATCGAACCAGTAGCCACGCAGACCGATCTCCTCGATCGCCGGCGCGAGGAGTGCAAGCACCACGAGGAGCACGACAGCACCCGGATCGAACAGTCGGCCGGTCGTGATCGGCTCCAGTGGCGACGTCACGGCCCCCGTCGCGATCGCGACACCGGCGACAGCCCCGGTAAACACCGGATAGAACAGCACGATCGTCACCCACCAGGGTGGGCTGATGCGGCCGGGTTCGGTGAGCCGCCGTCGGAGATCGCGGAACCCGGGTGGGCCGACGGTGAGCCACAGGAGCCCCAGTCCAGCCAGAAGCGGACTGAGGCCCCCGATCCCGAGCAGGATGACGTTCGGAAACGACCAGACCGACTCCCCGGAGATGACGATCGGAACCCAAAACAGGTACGCCCAGCCGAGATACAGACACGGAAACACCCACGGTGTCGCCTCACGGATCGTGAGCCGCCCTCGAACTCGGCCGTGTGCGCTCCTCGCTGGTCCCATAGGGCAGGTAGGTCACGGAGACCTAAGAACGCTGGCAGGGCAGTCCCACCGTCTCGTGGGGGAGAGTGTACGACGCTGGTGCGATCGCTCTCTCTTACTCGTCGCGAAGCTCGTTCATGTGGTCGATCCGGCGCTGAACGAGGTCGGCTTTGCCGATATCGTGGCGCATGTGTAGCCCCTCGTCACCGGCCACGCCGAGGCCGTCTTCGGCGATCGTTTCTGCCTCGGCGATCGAGTCTGCCAGGCCGACGACGGCGAACGATCGGGAGGTCGTCGTGTAGATGCCGTCGTCACGCTCGTCGACGCTGGCGTAGTAGAGCAGCGCATCGCCAGCACTCTCTCGCGGCTCGTCGCCGCTCGACTCTTCGGTGGCGCGGACCACCCGCGCCACGCTCTCTTCATCGACCTGTACCTTCGCACCGGCTTTCGGGTCCGTCGGGTAGCCTTCGGGAACCGCGTACTTGCAGACCGTCGCCTGGTTGGCGAACTCGAGGTCGGGAACCGGGTCCCCGTTGCGTGCCGCCCGAAGCACGTCGAGGAAGTCCGTTTCGAGGACCGGCAGGGTGTTCATCGCTTCTGGGTCACCAAAGCGGGCGTTGAACTCGATGACTTTCGGTCCCTCGCTTGTGAGCATGAACTGCCCGTAGAGGATCCCACGATAGTCATCGAGCGCGTCGACAGTCGCCTCGATGATGTCGACTGCCTGCTCGTAGTCGTCGTCGGTCATGAACGGCAACTCGACGGTCGCATCGGAGTAGCTGCCCATCCCGCCCGTGTTCGGTCCCTCGTCGCCCTCGTAGGCGCGTTTGTGATCCTGGACCGCCGGGGCCGTCCGGAACGCGCCGTTGGCGACGATCGCCTGAATCGTGACCTCCTCGCCGACCAGCCGTTCTTCGAGGACGATCCGATCGTAATCGGAGTCACGAATGTATGCTTTCCCCTCCGCTGGGGTGACCTGATCGCCGATGACTTTCACGCCCTTCCCGCCGGTGAGACCGGCAGGTTTGATCGCCAGATCGCCGTCGTAGTCGTCGATGAACGCACATGCGGCCTCCATGTCGTCGAACGTCTCGAAGTCGGGACAGCCCGGAATGTCGTGGTCTTGCATGAACTGTCGCTGGAACGCCTTGTCCGTCTCGATGCGGGCGTCCGCTTCTTTCGGGCCGAACGGGTAGACGCCGGCACGTTCGAGCGCGTCGGCGACGCCGGCAGCCAGGGGTGCCTCTGGACCGATGACGGCGATCGTCGCGTCGATCGCCTCGGCATAGTCGACGACAGCGTCGGGATCGGTCGTCTCGAGCGTCTCGAAGTCGGTCGCGATTTGGGCGATCCCCGGATTTCGGTTCCCGGCACAGGCGTACAGTTCGACTTCGCTGTCGGAAAGCGAACGGGCGATCGCGTGCTCGCGTCCGCCGCCACCGATCAGCAGGACGTGTTCTCGCATGGTCGATAGCGGAACGCACGAACCTGTAAACGTTGCTCTTTGTCCGAGCGGAACCGATCCACGTTCGTGTATGAGTGACGATTCGCTGCTTCTGACGTTCCAGTCACCTGGGAAGAAGACGCGAGTTTATCAGCCGCGGGTAACTAGCGACAACTACCTCTGTAGTAAATCCATGACACGAGTACTCATTAGCGAGACGCCCTTCGTCGATGTCGACGCACAGCGATCGGCCCTCGAACGCGACGACGTTACCGTAGAGGTTCGGCAGACGCCGACGGAAGCCGACGTGGCCGAAGCGGCAGCCGATGCAGACGCGCTGGTCGTCGACGTCCACACACCCGTTCCTGCGGCGGCGCTTGAGGATGCCGACGACCTGAAACTGATCGCCCGAGCCGGAACCGGCTACGACAATATCGACGTCGCCGCGGCGACCGAGCGAGGAATCACGGTTACGAACGCGCCGAACTACTGCACGAACGAGGTCGCGACACAGGCGTTCGGCCTCCTGCTCGCCTGCCGACGGCGGATCCCGGAAGCCGATCGCGACGTCCGCAACGGCACGTGGAGTTGGGAAACCGACCGCCCCATCCGGCGGGTTCCGGGCTCGACGCTGGGGCTGGTCTCGTTTGGCGCGATCGCGCGCAAGCTCGCCGAGCAGGTGTCCGGGCTCGGCCTCGACCTCCTCGTCTACGACCCCTACGTCGACGAGGAAACTGTCGAGGAGTACGGTGGCAGCCTCGTCACGTTCGATGAACTCCTCGAGCAGTCCGACGCCCTCTCGGTCCACCCGCCATTGACGTCGGAGACGCGGGGGATGATCGGTGCCGAGGAACTCGCTCGCCTGCCCGACCACGCCATCGTCGTCAACGTCGCCCGGGGCGGCATCATCGACGAGGAGGCGCTGTACGATGCCCTCACCGAAGGCGAGATCGCAGCTGCCGGACTGGATGTCCTCGAAACCGAGCCACCTGGTGATACCCCCTTGCTCGGCCTCGACAACATCGTCCTCACGCCACACGCCGGCTGGTACTCGATCGAAGCCCGCGAGGAACTGAACGCGACCGTCTCACGTCAGATCCAGCAGGTGTTCGCCGGCGACCAGCCCGTCCACGCGGTCGATCCGGACGCCTGGAACTGAGCGCGAGCCGATCGTAGTGCGTGCCGCCATCGGACCGAGTGCCGCCGGGGCCGTCGTTCGCTCCTGCCAATTCGATCGATACGGATAACTGCCGTCGCTCAGAATGACGGCCCAATGCGACAATATCTGACGCTCGTCGATTCGGTGCTTTCGGCTGGGACCTACAAACCCAACCGGACCGGCGTCGACACGATCTCCGCGTTCAGCAAGCACTACGAGATCGATCTTCAGGAGGGGTATCCGCTGCTCACCACGAAGGAGATGGACGGCTACCGGTGGAACTCGATGCTTCATGAAGTCTGCTGGTATCTCTCCGGCGAGGAACACATCCGGACGCTCCGCGAGGAGACCAAGATCTGGGACGCGTGGGCCGACGACGAGGGTCGACTCGACACCGCCTACGGCAGGTTCTGGCGACGGTATCCGGTTCCCGACGCGGACGGACAGCTCGACGGCGAGTCCTGGCCCGACGACGCCCACCGCTGGGTCACCGTCGAGGACGACGGCCGCCGGACGTTCGACCAGTTACAGTATGTGATCGACCAGCTGTCGGAGAACCCCAACTCACGGCGACTCGTGGTCAACGCCTGGCATCCCGCCAACGCAGCCGTCTCGACGCTTCCGCCGTGTCACTACTCGTTCGTCTTCAACGTCCAGGGCGATCGGCTAAACTGTCATCTCACGCAGCGATCGGGCGATACGGCACTGGGAATCCCGTTCAACATCGCCGCCTACTCGCTTCTCACGAACGTCGTTGCCCAGCAGACCGGCTTCGAACCCGGAACGTTCGCCCACACCGTCGTCGACGCCCACGTCTACTGTGGTCGTGGCGACCGCGGCGAGTGGTATGCGGAGCATCTCGACGCGTTGCAGTCTAAACTGGCCGCGGTCGACGATCGGAACGAGTATCGCGACGTCAAGGCGTGGCTCGAATCCAATGCCCCCGCGGAGGCCGAGGGTGACGACCGACTCGATCACGTCCCGGGGCTGCTCGAACAGCTCTCGCGGGAACCACGCGATCGGCCGACACTCGATCTCGCCGCGAGTTCGATCGACGATCTCTCGCCGGCTGACGTCCAGTTGCGTGGGTACGACTCCCACGAGGGAATCGCGTTTTCGGTGGCCGAATGACCGCACGCGAGGCGCTCCCTGCTGCGGTTTGGGAGACGGAACTCGAACTCGTCGCGATCGTCGCCGTCGCAGCAAACGGCGTCATCGGAAACGACGGCGAAATGCCCTGGCACCTCCCGGCCGATCTGGCCCATTTCAAGGAGACGACGATGGACCACCCCGTGATTATGGGGCGGGTCACTTACGAGGGGATCGTCGAGACGCTCGGCGAACCGCTCCCGGGCCGGACGACGATCGTCCTGACGAGCCAGGACCTCGAGACACCGGCAAAGGCTATCGCCGTAGACAGCCTTGACGCGGCGATCGAGGCGGCCGAACGCGTGGCTCGCGAGCGCCACGACACCGATCGGGTGTTCGTCGCTGGCGGCGCGACGGTGTACGAACAGTTCCTGCCCGCGATCGATCGGCTGATTCTCACGGAGGTCCACGACGAACCGGACGGAGACACGTCGTTTCCGGACTGGGACCGGGAGGCGTTTCGAGCGGTGTCGCGAAACGACCGCGACGGCTTCGCGTTCGTAGAGTACGTCCGCGAGGAGTGACACTCGGGAGTCGCCGATCGGTCCCGTAGTGCTGTCTTGTCCGCTCGGATCGCGGCTGACAGCCGATCTGACGGCAGTTTGTGTCCTGTTTCTACGGACACAATAGCTCGTTTTGTTCCGTCTCGCCGCGGCCGATCGCGGCTGCTGGGCAGAACAGTGGCCGTATCACGAACCCCTGGGACGGTGCCGAGCGTCGGGCCACCGTGTCGCGTCAGTCGAGCGCCTCGAGTAGACGTTGCCCGTCATCGATCGGACAGCGACCGATCGGATTCGACTGTCGCAGTGGACGCTCCGTTCAGCGCGACCGTCGTTGCATAGCATCTCAGTCGATCGACAGCCACTGATCGATCGTGGGCGCCACCGAACGGTCGCCCCATGATCAAATGCCGATTTATGGCTCTGAATCTCCTGCTTTCCGGAGTACAGTTCGTCTTGGGCGGTGAAACAATGTGGTTGAGTTATGTGAGAATTGGGAGAAAAGCCGTCCACCCTGTGAAGGGTGGTAAACCATGACAGATGAGACTACCGGCCGATCCGATGATGCAGACCGTGCGTTCGGTACGAACGTGGCGGCCGCCACAACGGCGGCCGTCGTCGGAGCGAGCGCAGCTGCGGGAACTGCCAGCGCACAGGATAATGAAGACGTGGTCGTGTTCGGGAATGACTACCGACCCGACACCAATTTCGACGTTGTCGACCAGCTGAGCGTTCCGACGAAACTGGATCTCATTGAGGAGTCGGGTGCAGCGGACACTGTGTTTGACGATCCGGACGACTGGGACGCGTTCATTATCAACTACGATATCGGATCGGACGCCCCAACGTGGGGAATCTTGCTGACGGAGGACGTCGACCTCGGTGCTGGCGACAGTGAGACGATGGGCGAGGAGGCCGACTTCCGTGACCCACAGCTAGACCTGATCGAGGTTGAGCTGTGACGCTGCGCTGACCTCGGTTGGCGATCGTGTGTTGGTTACCCCAGTGGTCGACCGTGACCGAGGGGCTGTTCTCCGTGCCGTCTGTTCGTCCGTCCTGACAGATTCTGGGGCGAACAGCCTGACCGACGCCCGACATGCGTCCAGTGGGACCTGTCAGGGAAATCGAGACCGCGTGTGGCTGTTCAGCCTGCAGACAGTCACGGGCTGTGACCAGTTCCAACTGATGATATTCTCGGCGACAGTCAGAGGAAAGCATTTGTTTTGCTATATGACGAGTTCCCTCTGTAACGGGTTCTGGCCAGAAATACATCCGAGAGCCGGTTTTCGGCCTGGAATCCGGTTTGGTTCGGCTGCTCCGACTCGATCGGTTGGGAGATCGGTTCGCCCCTGTCAGACAGTACCAGTAACGAGACCACGTACGTTCCCCCAGCGGTCGTTTCCTTCGATAAAGAACCATTGCTGACATCTCTGCCGTGTCATATTGTGAAGTGCCGAAATCCGGGCGAATAGGTCCAATAACGCCCTATCTTGAGATTTCAGTTCGTCTTAGACGGTGAAACAATGGGGCTGACTTATGCGAAAATTGGCTCAAGGAATGTCCACCCCGAATAGGGGGAGTTAGATGAGAGACATGACAGACCACAATAGCGGACTATTCGACGATTCGAGACGCTCGTTCATGAAGAAAGGGGCGCTCGCGACGACGGCGCTCGCACTCGGCGCGAGTGCGACGACCGGGAGCGCGTCCGCCCAGGAAAACGGTAACGACGAAGTGCTGGTGTACGGTGACGACTACCGACCTGGCGTCGACTTCACGGTCGTCTCGGAGCTGAGTACCTCGACGCAACAGGAAGTGTTCGATGAATCCGGGGCCGAAGAAGACATCTTCGACGACCCGGACGACTGGGACGTCTTCGTTATCAACTACGACCTGGGCGTGGAGGCGCCGACGTGGGGGATGCTCTTCACCGAGGAGGCCGACCTCAGCGCCGGTGACTCGAACACGATGGGTGCGAACGGCGACTTCCGTGACGCCGAGTTGAACCTGGTTGAGGTCGACCTCGGTGTGGTTGACGAAGAGGAAATCGAAGAGGAAGAGGAAGAGGAGGAAATCGAAGAGGAAGAGGAAGAGGAGGAAATCGAAGAGGAAGAAGAGGACGATGAAATCATAGACGACGAAGACGAAGAAGACGACAACGGCTTCTAAGGCTGACGCTTTATTCTGCCCTTCTTTTTGTACGTCCGCAATCGCGACATCACTGACCGATCGATCATCGCTGGATCCCCCGATCGTCACGTGTCGCTCGCTCGGCGGCGTCTTTTTTCGGCGGTCGGGATGGTGCTCTATTATACTATTGTAAACAGTTCGTTTACTTGTTACTCCTGCAATCTTTATATTGCACATCGTTGGCGTCCTACCTGCTGCTGATGTTCACGAACACCTACCGAACGCCAGACGAACGCCAATCAAACCAACCGAATCCCGCGATCCGGGTATTCGGGCCGAACCCAGTGACACGGCGGGTAACACGCATGGCCCAGCAACTGCGCTCGATTCCAGGGGGTGCGCGAAAATGACGGCCAGTCGGGAGACTGCCACCGGTGGGTCCGAGCGCGTCGCTGTAATCGGCGCATCGATGACCCAGTTCGGCCAGCGCGAGGAGTGGATCGTCGATCTCCTTGCGGAGGCCGGGATCGAATGTCTCGACGATGCAAACGTCGACGCCGCAGACGTCGACCATCTCTACGTCTCGAACATGGCAAGCGGCGAGTTCGAGGGGATGACGGGAGTCATGAACGCACTGGCACACGACCTCGACGCCATGCCAGCCTATACCCAGCGCGTCGATCAGACCAGCTCCAGTGGGGGCGCAGGGATCTACGCTGCCTGGCAATCGATCGCCAGCGGGGCAAGCGACATAACGCTGCTCGTCGGTGGCGAAAAGATGACACACAAGTCGACGCCGGAGTCGACCGACATCATCGCGTCGATCACCCACCCGGCGGAGTACAAAACCGGCGTCACCTTGCCGTCCTTCGCGGGGCTGACGGCGCGACACTACCTCGAGCGGTTCGACGCACCACGCGAGAGTCTCGCCCAGGTCGCCGAAAAGAATCACAGAAACGGTGTCGACAACCCAAAGGCGCAGTTCCAGAAGGACGTCGACATCGAGACGATCCTCGACTCGCCGATCGTCGCCGATCCCCTGCGACTGTATGACTTCTGTCCGGTCACCGACGGTTCGGCGGCGCTCCTGTTCTGTCCCGAGTCGATCGCACAGGAGTACACCGACGAGTACGCGATCGTCGCAGGCGTCGACGGGGCGACGGATACGCAGGTCGTCCACGAACGCGAGGATCCGACGATCATGGGTGGTGTCGTCGAGAGCGGCAACGGGGCCTACGAGATGAGCGGCTACGGGCCCGACGACATCGACGTCGCGGAGCTCCACGATATGTTTACGATCCTCGAGTTCCTCCAGATGGAGGGGCTGGGCTTTGCCGAGCAGGGCGAGGCCTGGCAACTCGTCGAAGAAGGCTACACCGAACGGGATACCGGGGAGTTACCGGTCAACACCTCCGGCGGGCTCAAATCGAAGGGGCATCCGCTCGGCGCGAGTGGCGTCGCCCAGGCGGTCGAGATTTACGAACAACTCGTCGGCGAGGCGGGGCCCCGACAGGTCGAGGCGGACGTCGGGCTGTGCTGTAACGTCGGCGGCTTTGGAAACTGTGTAATTACAACGATTATGGAGTCAGGACAGATGGAGGCAGGACAATGACGATGGAAGCCACACGCTACGAGGACGGTTCGATCACGTACCCCGGTCACCCGCGCGGTCCCGATGGGTCGGAACCGGTGGAGACGATCGACCTCAGCGAGTACACCGCCGAGGTCGTCACCTGGACGACGAGTATGGCAACGCCACCCGGCGTGCGCGAACCGAACACGCTCGCGATCGTCGAGTTCGATGTGGAGGGCGAATCGGTACGAGCGATCGGGCAGGCGACGACCGACGAGATCGAGACGGGCGACGAGGTCCGACCGGTGTACGTCGAGGAGCTTCGCGACCCCGGCGCGGGCATCCGAGAACCCGAGAGTCAGGCGTGGGACGGCTACCGGTTCGAGCCCGTTTGACTCTCCCCGAAACACTGGTTTTGTGCTCCGTACACCAGCCACCGCTAACGCTGTCAGGAGATGACACACCACGCTCGCGTATGTAATGGCCGGCTGCGAGGAGGGTCACCGATCGGCCCGGTTTGGGTATTCTGTCGCACCGACCGATCGTCACCGCGGAACTCGACTGAGCGCGGATTCTCTGCCGTCGCCGGCTACGCTAGTAACGTGCGCCGGGCTTTTAGCAGTCCCGTCCCTACCGATCGTATGAGCTACCCGACCGATCGCAACCGGCTCGACAAAGAGGAGAGCCCGTATCTGCGACAGCACGCGGACAACCCTGTCAACTGGCAGCCCTGGGACGAGCAGGCTCTCGAAACTGCCCGCGAACACGACGTCCCGATCTTCCTTTCGATCGGCTACTCGGCGTGTCACTGGTGTCACGTCATGGAAGAAGAGAGCTTCGCCGACGAGGAGGTCGCGGAGATGCTCAACGAGCAGTTCGTGCCGATCAAGGTCGATCGGGAGGAACGTCCGGACGTCGACTCGATCTACATGACTGTCTGCCAGCTCGTTACCGGTGGCGGCGGCTGGCCGCTCTCGGCTTGGCTCACGCCCGAGGGGAAACCGTTCTACGTCGGGACCTACTTCCCGAAAGAACAAAAACGCGGTCAGCCGGGCTTTCTCGACGTTCTCGACAACATCGCCCGATCGTGGGTGCAGGATCGCGACGAGGTCGAGAACCGGGCCCAGCAGTGGACTGACGCCGCGGAAGACCAGCTTGAAGAGACGCCGACGACGGTCAGCGCATCGGAGCCGCCGTCGAGTGACGTTCTCGAGTCGGCGGCCGACGCAGCGCTCCGAAGCGCCGATCGGCAGTACGGCGGCTTCGGTTCTAGCGGCCCGAAGTTTCCCCAGCCGGCGCGGCTCCGTGTCCTCGCCCGAGCATACGATCGGACGGGCCGTGATGAGTCCCTGACAGTGCTCGAAGAGAGCCTCGACGCGATGGCCGACGGCGGGCTCTACGACCACGTCGGCGGCGGCTTTCACCGCTACTGTGTCGATCGGGACTGGACGGTCCCCCACTTCGAGAAGATGCTGTACGACAACGCGGAGATCCCGCGGGCGCTCCTCGCCGGTTACCAGCTGACTGGCACCGAGCGCTACGCCACTGTCGTCCACGAGACGATGACGTTCCTCGATCGGGAGCTGACCCACGACGAGGGCGGTTTCTTCAGTACGCTCGATGCCCAGAGTGAGTCACCGGAGACGGGCGAGCGCGAGGAAGGTGCCTTCTTCGTCTGGACGCCTGCGGAGATCCACGCGATCGTCGACGACGAGACCGACGCCGAGCTGTTCTGTGCTCGCTTCGATATCACGGAATCGGGAAACTTCGAGGGTCGAAACCAGCCGAACATCGTCGCCTCGATCGACGACCTCGCCGATCGGTTCGATCTCGAGAAGCGCGAGGTCGAAGATCGACTCGAATCCGCGCGGCAGGCGGTCTTCGAGGCTCGCGAGGAGCGACCGCGACCGAACCGCGACGAGAAGGTCCTCGCGGGCTGGAACGGGATGATGATCGCGACGTGTGCCGAGGCTGCCTTTGTGCTTGACGAAGACGAGTACGCCACCATGGCCGTCGACGCGCTCGAATTCGTCCGCGATCGGCTCTGGGACGACGAGGAAAACCGGCTCTCGCGCCGGTACAAAGACGGGGACGTTGCCGTCGACGGCTACCTCGAAGACTACGCGTTCCTCGCCCGCGGGGCATTGCAGTGTTACGAGGTCACCGGCGAAGTCGACCACCTTGCGTTCGCCCTGGATCTCGCACGTGTGATCGACGCCGAGTTCTGGGACGCAGACCGGGAAACGCTGTATTTCACTCCTGAGAGTGGCGAATCCCTGGTGACCCGCCCCCAGGAACTCACCGACCAGTCGACGCCCTCCGCAGCAGGCGTGGCAGTCGAGACGCTGCTGGCCCTCGATGGCTTCGCCGACGAGGAGTTCGAGTCGATTGCCTCGAGTGTCCTCAAAACCCACGCGGGCAAACTGGAGGCGAACCCGCTCCAGCATGCGACGCTCTGTCTCGCCGCCGATCGGCTCGAATCGGGTGCGCTCGAAGTGACGATCGCCGCCGAAGAGGTGCCCGAGGAGTGGGAACGGCGGTTTGCCGACCACTACCTGCCGGACCGGCAGTTCGCCCCGCGCCCACCGACCGACGACGCCCTCGACTCGTGGCTCGATCGGCTCGGACTCGACGACGCACCGGCGATCTGGGCCAGCCGTGCGGCTCGCGACGGGGAACCGACGCTGTACGTCTGTCGCGATCGGACCTGTTCGCCGCCGACGAACGATATCGACGAGGCGATCGAGTGGCTGCGTGATTCGGCCCCGGGTTCGGTCGACAGCCCATCGGGGGCCGAGAACAGTCCGTTCTGACCTGGACTGGGTTCCGTGGTGCAGTTCCATCCGCCGACCCCACAGCGAGCGACCGGCGGTCCGTGACTGTAGAGCCGATTCGTGTCTTGTGTTGGCACAGCTATGGGACGAGCAAGACGGGCGTGTCGTGTCGCGTGAGCATTCGATCGGCCGTGTTCGTCTCGAACAGTTTTTCCACCAGTGACTGTTCCTCGTATGCGATGACGACGAGATCGATCGCTTCCGCTTCGACGATCTCGTCGATCGTCGCCCGGATCTCGGCTTTCGAATCCGACTCGACGACCCGAAGTTCGGCCTCGACGGACAACTCCCGCCGCTCTCCCATCGATTCGATCTCGCTTGCGGCGATCTGTGCTGGCGTTGCTTCGCTGGTCGTCACGTGAACCGCGATGAGATGGACGTCGGTCTTCCCAGCGAAGAGATCGAGTGCGGCTCGGACGGCTCGTTCGTTGACTGGCCTGATGTCGAACGGGACGAGAACGTTCATATGAGGCCTTTGTATCCTCACTTAGATATCGCTTTCTCACAACAGTCCGAAGCCAGCCGTCGCCCGCCGATCGGCCAGGGCGGTTCGCCGATCTGCGCGGAACGGCGTTCCGCGAGCAACCGGACGTAGTCCGGTGACAGTGCGGAGCGAAGCTCCGCTAGCAGTCGGGCGTAGTCCGACGACAGCGCGGAGCGACGGACACGAACCCGTATCAGGCCACGCCTGCGTCGTATTCGGCCGCAAGTTCGTCTGCGAGCCAGACGGCCGGCGGGACGGCTTCCTCCTCGACGAAGCGGGTGATCTCGGTACCCTCGTCGTCTTCGACGACGATCGTCGGAATATACTCGATATCGTACTCCTCGACGCCGGGGCCCTGTTTGTCCTGATCGAGAGCGTACTCCTCGATCCGATCGTCGGGGATCTCGGCAGCACCGAGGGCGGCTCCGAAGTCGGGAAGCAATGCCCGACAGTCTTTGCACCAGTCGCCAGCCCAGATCTTGTAGGTCAGCTCCTCGCGGTGGGCCGCGAGGGTGTCGACGGTGTCCTCATACGACGCAGCATCCCACGTCGGCGTCGGTCGCATGGTTTCGAGACTCATATCTACGGATTGCGTGGGTGGCTGCTTAATCATACTGTTCGTCGATCGATCTCGCTGTCTCCGTGGTGGTCCAGCGCGTGCCGTCGATCGACGTCTCGATCCGATTGGAACGCTCTCGATCGGCTAGGAGACACCGGCACTGCCTGCCTCGGTCCAGTATGCGTTTACGTCTCCACTTCCTACGCCATACCAATGAAGGGAAGCATCCTGGACACGATCGGCTCGCCGCTGGTCCAGGTCGACTCGCCGGAGGGGGTGACCGTCGCCGCCAAGATCGAATCCTTCAATCCTGGCGGCTCGGCGAAGGATCGGCCTGCTCTGGAGATGGTCCGCACGGCAGAACAGGACGGGGTGATCGAACCCGGCGACTGGCTGGTCGAACCGACGAGCGGGAACACGGGAATCGGCCTCGCTCTGGTCTGTGCGGCCCGTGGATACGACCTCACGATCGTGATGCCGGCCGGCAAGTCCGAGGAGCGCCAGCAGATCATGTCGGCCTACGGAGCCGACCTCGAACTCGTCGACGGGGAGATGCAAGACGCCCGTGCACGCGCCGACGAACTGGAAGCTGAGGGCGCGATCCAGCTCGGCCAGTTCGAGAACCCCGCGAACCCGACGGCTCACTACCGGACGACCGGCGCGGAGATCCTCGACCAGGTCGGCGATCGGGAAATCGACGCCTTCGTCGCCGGCGTCGGCACGGGCGGAACAATCTCGGGAACCGGCCGCCGGCTCCGCGAGGAGTTCCCCGACATAGATATCGTCGCCGTCGAACCCGACCGAAACGCGATCCTCTCGACCGGCGAACCCGGAAGCGACGAGTTCCAGGGGATGGGGCCGGGGTTCGTCAGCGAGAATCTCGATCGGGAGCTGCTCGATCGGATCGAGACCGTCACGCTCGAGGACGCCGAAGCGGAGTGTCGCCGGCTCGCTCGTGAGGAAGGGGTGCTCGTGGGTCAATCGAGCGGGGCGACGAGCCTCGTCGCCCAGCGGATCGCCGCGGAGATCGCCGATCCGAGTCAGCGCTGTCCGGACCCGGTCGAGACGATCGAAGAGCCTGCGACGCCGGAGACGGATGGTGGCCAGTCGGTCGATGACTGTCCGCTGGTCGTCAGCGTCTTTTGGGACAGCGGCGAACGCTACCTCTCGACGGGCCTGTTCGACTGATCGGCGCCAGCGGTCTTTTCTACGCAGTCGACGACACTCGTGCGTTATTCTCCGCCGGTCGGCTCGCCGCCAGCCAAAAATTCGGTGAGGAGCTCGCCGAACCGATCGGGACGCTCCCGCGGTGTCCAGTGGCCACAGTTGTCGATAATCGCGACCTCGGCGCCGGGAATCGACGCTGCGGCGTCGACCGACCACTCCTCTGGCACGATCGGATCGTCGGTCCCGTGGACCAGCAGCGTCGGCACCGACAGCATCGGCAGTCGATCGGAGTAATCCGTCCGGGCACGGCCACGTGGCGTGATCTCGTTGCGCTGGAACGCCTCGAACGCGGTCCCGGCTCCGGGGGCCCCGGCACGGTCGCGAAACTCACTGACGAACTCGGAATCGAGCGATGCCCCACTCGAGACGAGTGGCGTGAGGCCGATCCGGGCCAGTTCGGCCGAGAGCCCCATTGCGGCCCACCCCATCGCGTTCGAACCGGGAATGTTCGCAGCCGCCTTCCAGAGCGACCCCACCGGGAGCCGTTCGCCCAGCCCGTAGCTGTTGACCAGGACGAGCCGATCGACACGGGCCGGACGATCGAGTGCCACGGTGAGTGCGGCCCCACCGCCCATCGAGAGCCCGACGAGCGTCGCCGAGTCGAGCCCGACGGCGTCGAGAAATCCGGCGAGGAGTTCGGCGTAGCGCTCGATCGTGTGTTCGCCGTCGGGTTCGCTGTTGCCGTAGCCGGGCCAGTCGGGGGCATAGACCTGGTACTCGTCGCCAAGCCGATCGATCGTGTGTCGCCAGGAGAGCGCCGAATCGTCGATCCCGCCGCCATGGAGCAAGACGACGGCCGGCCCGTCAGTGCCGGCGCGTCGGTACGCGATTCGACAGCCGTCGACGGTTGCGATGCCGGTGCCGCCGATTGATCCGGTGTCGGCGTTCGCGTCGGGGGCTGTGCTGGATTCGGTCTCAGTGTCGTCTGGGTCGGTAGCGTCGTCGGTCATGGGGAATACTCCGATTCTGTCAGTCGAACAACAAGCGTCTCTTCGACGTCTCGAAGGTCGTACTCGGGGCGGTCACCGTCCGTTCGCCGGACGTACAGTGGTTCGACGAGTCGGTGTGTCGGGCTCGTCGCTGATCGCTTGGTGCCATCGGCGTCCGATCGGGTCTGGTTGTCTGTGGCGGTGTCCCGACCGGTTGCGGCGTCGGATTCGGGACTGGAAGCGCCAGGTACGTCCGCGTCGTCGCCACCGGCGGGCGCCTCGCCGTCTCCGGCGTCGACACGTTCCAGTCCGTACACTGCACAGAACTCGTCGGTCTCGGCCGGCGATCGTTCGCCGTTGCGAAGCTGTGTCGCCAGGGCCCGCGAGAGCCACTCCTCGTCGCTGATGCTCGGTTCCTGGACGAGCGCCGTCTCGACGAACCGGGTCAGATACCAGTTGAGATCGTTCAACAGCGAGACGGCAGCGCCGACGCTGACGGTCTCGACCGCGAGTGCGTTCTCGAAGGGCCGATCCAGATCGTAGGTCGCGAGTGCCCCTCGGGCCGTCTCCCGAGAGAGGAGTTCGTACTGGAGGTTCACATCGGCGTCCCCGATGAGACAGACGCGGGTCACTGGTATGTGGTGGGTGCGTCGGTGTAATGTGGGTTTCGGCTTTCGGCCGGGACGTGGGGGTCGGTTCCTGGACCCGTGGGACGTGGGACGGTTCCTGGACTCGTGGGACGTGGGGCGGTTCTTGGACCGATCGGGGGCGAACGCTCATCAGGGATCGACCAGTTCCGCCTTCGCCGCTGCATCGGCTGCAAGCTCGAACAGTTCGTCAGGCTCGGCCGCACGAAGCTGTTTGAGACGGGCGTTCGTCTCGGCCCGATCGGGGGCGACCCGGTTGCAGCCGGCGTTGATCGTCGAGTCGGTGAACGTTCCGATCTCACGGGCTGTCGCGACGATGTCGGCTTTGTCCCAGGTCAGCAGGGGCCGGTGAATCGGGAGGTCGGTTGCCCGACTCGTGATCCCGAGGTTCTGGATCGTCTGACTCGACTTCTGGCCAATGGCCTCGCCCGTGACGATGCCGTGAGCGTCGATCCGATCGGCGAGGTGTTCGGCGACGATATAAAAGAACCGCCGCAGCGAGAGCATACGACCCTCTTGCATGGTTTCGACGAGCACGGAGAGCGCCTCGCCACCGGGGACTCGGTACACTGGCAGCTCGAAATTCGGGGCGTATCCCGAGAGGATTCGGACGGTTTCCATCGCTCGCGCCTCGTGGTCGACCCCACCATAGGGGCCGAGATCGACGTAGACGGGGACGATCGGACTACCGCGTTTCATGATCTCGTAGGCGGCGACGGGCGAGTCGATGCCGCCGCTGATCATCGCGATTACGGGCTCCTGTGCGCCCAGTGGGAGGCCGCCAGGACCGGGGCGCGTTTCGAGGTAGACGAAGGTGACGTCCTCGCGGACCTCGACGCCGAAGGTGAGATCGGGATCGTCGAGGTCGACTTCGGGCTCGAACTCATCTGCGACGGCGTCCCAGATGGCCGTCCCGCCCTCGCGGGCCAGATCCTCGCTGTCGTAAGGGAGACCCTTGTCCGCGCGTCGCGCGTCGACGGCGAACGTGCCGCCGTCGTAGCTTTCTCGTGCAACCTCCGCGAGGACCTCGAGAATCCGCTCTTTTTCGGTGCTGATGGTCAGACACGGGCTCGCAGAGACGACCCCGAAGGTGTCTGTCGCGGCGTCAGTCGCCTTCTCGACGGCCGCTTCGGTGGTGTGAATCAGCGGCCGGTTCCACCTGTTCTCGATCTCGCCGGGAACCGATCGATCGGCCAGGATGGCCGCCATGTTCTCGACGAGCAGTCCCTCCATGTACCGTTTGACGCTGGTGCTTTTCGTGTTGAGGTCCCCGTGGCGGACGAGGACGGTATCGGCTCCTGGAGGGTGCATACCGAGTGGTAGATGATTCGGCCTATAAGGGGGTTACGAGCGAGCGACGATGACGAGTGCGCCACGCCTCCACACTGGACGAGGACACCCTCACGCGGTCACCGATCGGCGGTTGTGAGTGCCCGATCGACGGCGTCGACGATCGACTCGGTGTCGTCGACGGCGACCAGCGGCGGCCGGACGTCGGTCGACGGGAGCACACCGCGTTCGACGAGTGCAGCCTTCGTCGCCGGCGCGAAATCGTGGGTAGCACACGCCGAAAACAGCGGGGCAATCGCCTCGGCCTGCAGATCCCGGGCGCGATCGGAGTCGGGCTGATCGGCAATCTCGCGAAAGCGTTCGGGAATCACGTTCGAGAGGGCGTTGACACCGCCGTCGGCACCCATTCGCAGCGAGGGGACGAGGATGGCGTCGTACCCTTGCAGACACAGGAAGTCATCGGGCGTCCGCTCCATGACGGACAGGAAGTACGAGAGGTCTCCGCTCGAATCCTTGATCCCTACCACCTGCTCGTGGTCCGCGATCGCCTCGATCGTCGCCAGCTCGATTCGCTGTCCTGTACACTGGGGAATGTTGTACAGCAGGATCGGCAGCGAAACCGAGTCGAGGACGGCCTCGAAGAACCGCTGGTTGCCGATTTGATCGGTGGCCGTCGAAAAGTATGGGACGACGATCGCCGCCGCATCTGCGCCGACCGCCGCGGCGGTTTCGACGGCGTCGATCGTCTCGGCGACGCTGGTCGCTCCAGCCCCCGCGAGGACGGGGACGTCGGCGTGGGCGACCGTCCGTTCGATCACCGCACGGCGTTCCGCGGTAGAAAGCGCCGGAAACTCGCCGGTCGTCCCACAGGGGAAGACGACATCAACCCCACCCGCTTCGACGTGGTCGACGAGGTCGACGAGCGCTCGCTCGTCGATCGAGCCGTTGTTGAAGGGCGTCACGAGTGGCGGTGTGATGCCCTGGAGGGCAGTGTGGACGTCCATACGAGTGACAGCGTTCGCGGCGACAAAACCGTTGGCCCGTCCAGTGGCTGCGCTGGACCCGACGCTGGGACCGACAGTCTGCTCCGACCATCACACGTTCGACTCCGCAACCGTTGGGCTGAACCGGCCCGTATGGCTGTAGATACCGGCCACGAGAACGCCACCAGCGACGAGCGGGACGATCGCACTGAGTCCGTACAGCAACTCGAAGCCGATCGTCTCGGCGAACGGCAACGCGACCAGCGGGCCGAGGCCGCCACCGACGTCGCCCATGACGTTGTTCGTTCCCATCGCACGCCCCATCCGCTCGTCCGGTGTGAGATCTGCCAGGAGCGCTGTCAGCGGGCCGCCGACCCCGCCCTGACCGGCACCGACCAGCACGCACGCGACGACGAGCCACTCCACTGTCGTCCCGAAAGCCAGCACGCCAAAGCCGACGCAGGCGGTACACAGGAAGACGAGCAGGACAGGGACACGGGCACCGATCGAGTCGCTCAGCGCGCCCCCACCCAGCGTGAACACCGATCCCGCAAGCACCGTCACGGCCATCAACATTCCCGAAGAGCCCTGTGCGTTGAGCCCGAAAATCGAGATTCCGCGATCGCCCAGCAGGAGGACGAGCGTCGAGAACAGCACGCCCATGTAGGCAAAGTAGAGTCCGAAGTTGACGAGTCCGATCGTCAGTGCCGGCACGCTCCGCTCGATATCCCAGGGCTTGATCGCTTTCTGTTCGCCCTCGACGTGCGTTTCGGGGACGATCATGTACGCAATAGCGCTTGCGAGCCCAGCGAAGGCGGCCGCGAGCGCGAACGCCTCGACGTTCCCCCAGACGTCACTGACGACGCCGCCGAGGACGAGTCCGGCGGGAAAGCCAAACGTGATTCCCGCACGGACGATGCCCATGCTCGTCCCGCGAGAGGACGCCTCGCTCACGTCGGCCGTGATCGTATACGCGGTCGCAAAGACGAGCGCGCTCCCGATTCCCCAGAGGATTCGGGCGATCATGAACCAGAACTCCGGCGCTGTGGAGAGAATCGCGACGACATACATGAACGTCGCGACACCCTCGATCGCGAGTCCGGCGATGAACGGGGTTCGGGTGCCGATCCGATCGACGAGCGCGCCCGCCGGTGCGTTGGCCACGATCCGCGTAAACCGATTTGCACTCAGGATGAGCCCGACTACGACCGCCGAGATACCCAGTACCTCGCCGAGATTCGGCAGGATCGGAAAGATCACGCCACCGCCAAACCCGACGAAGAAGGTACTGGCGACGACGGCGAGAACGACCCGGTTCGAACTGGTGGACGGACGTGACACTGATACTGGCGGGCGCTGCGTTACGGTCGGAAACTCGGTACACGACTAGAACGGGACTGTCCGGATGGGTCTATCGAAACCGGATCTTCGATCGGGTTCGGCTCTCGACATCCAAGAGCGCGTTATCGTCGGGCCACACTGCGGTGAGTGTGGTTGTCGACGGATCGAGAGTGGAACCGATCGGCGGCGACTGATCAGAACGTCGTCAGTTCGCCATCGATGACGCGCCGGGTGATCCCCGTAACGTCGGCCAGTTCGCGATCGACGATCGCTTCGACATCCGCTTTGACGTCGGCCAGCGTGGTACCGTCCTCGGTCACGACGTGGACGTCGGCCACGTGGGGCTGGTCGATCGGGCGGCCGATCTGGGAGAGCAGGCGCACGCGGAGGTCCCGGATGCCGTCGACGTCGGCGACGACTTCCTCGGCGATCTCCGTCGAGAGCAGATTATAAATCTTCCCGATGTGGTTGACTGGGTTCTTGCCACTCGTCGCCTCCATCGACATCGATCGGTTCGGGGTAATCAGTCCGTTTGCACGATTTCCTCGCCCGACGGAGCCGTCGTCACCCTGTTCGGCGGAGGTGCCGGTGACGGTGAGATAGATCGCCCCTTCCTCGTAGTCGTCGGCCGTGTTGACGTGAACCTCAACCTCGCGGTCGGTGTGGTCGCGGGCGACGTTCCCGACGAACTCACGGACTGACTCGACGGCGCCGGCGTAGGCGTCGATGTCCGCGATGTGGTCGTCGATCATCGCTGCTGCGACGGTGACGTCGATCCGATCGCCCTCGCGTTTGCCCATAATCTTCACGTCCGGGCCGAGATAGGGGTGTTCGTCCGCAAACTCCCCGTTTAGCCGCGACTCGGCCTCCAGGACGATCCGTTCGGTCTCCGTCAGCGGCGCGTGGCCGACGCCGAAACTCGTGTCGTTGGCCATCGGAACACTCACTTCGTCCTCGCCGAAGACCTCCTGGAGGTCACCGCTCCCTTCCCCCAGCTTGACGTCGACGACGATATCTTCGCCGTACTTGAGTTGGGGGATGGTCTCCTCGAGATACTCGCGTGCGGCTCGCAGCGCGATCGTTTCGGCCGGAATCGTCTGGCCGTCGTAGTGTTTTGTCGCTCGGCCAACGATCAGCAGGTAGATCGGATCGACGACCTCGCCGCCGCCGAACGCCGGTGCGGCCTCGCCTGCGACGAGCTGGGTTTCGTCGGTGTTGAAGTGCAACACTTCGCCGACGCGATCGAGATACTCCCGTGCCAGCGCCCCGGCGACGCTCTCGGCGACCCCATCACAGATGGAGTCCGGGTGTCCGATCCCCTTTCGCTCGACGATTTCGACCTCCTGATCCTCGACTGCTTGCCGGTCGATCGGCTCGACACGAATGTTCCGCTCACTCATTAGTGGCCGTAGAGCGAGCGTGGTTCTATAACTTGCGGAAACCGAACGCGCCGATAAAATAACTCAAAGTAATTATTCCGTCGGTACGCAGTCAGGATCCGAGCAACAGCCCCAGATACGAGGTCCGAAGCTGGTCGTCGGGGTCGAGTCCGAGGCGATCGAGAATTTCGTAGGCACCATCACGGGCCGGGTCGAGGTCAATCTCGCCTTCGACGTCCGTCTCGACTTCGACGTACTCGCCGACGCCCTCGACGGTATCGAGCGTGATCGTATAGGTCGCTCCGGCGTGGTCGATTTCGAACCGATCGCGTTCCTTCCGGACCGTCGCGGCTGCCTCGAAGCCGAGGTTCGTCAACACCGCATCCATCTTTTCGCCATCCGTGACACCCGTCTCGATCTCTTCGCGACTCTTCGACTCGTCGTCGATCAGGGGGCCTTTATACGTGATCCGCGTCGCCTCATCTCCCGTTTCGGGACGTTCACTGCGAATTCGGAGCGCCTCGTCGGTGTCGGGGAACGAACGGTGGGGTGCGTCGTAGTAGGTATCTTCCTGGACGACGGCACCCACCGATCTCGCGTCGATTTCTTCGAGCCGCCCTCGAACACCCTCGAGATCTGCAGGGACCTTCACTTCGACCTCGTACATACCCGGACTGAGGGCCACCGATCGGAAGTATCGATCGTTCTGGGGCAGCGACTTGGTGATCGCCACATGGGACACCGATCAACCCGTGTCATACTGCCGGACACAAGCAACTGAACGAGCAACACCCAGATTGGGGGTGCAACGATCTCGCCGTGACGAAGACGCCAATATACGAGTTACGTACGTGTGTCCGGTAGTATCATAGGGATTATCGTACGAACTCATAGATTTCTTGCTGGGGAATCACAACACGGTGGAAGCCACGTGACGGCGATTGCTCCGGGTGGCTACGATAATCCCTATCAGTTGCAACGCACGCCGACCACTGCACCGACGCCGTGGAGACGCCTCCCCGTGGCCCGCTGCATACTGCTATCGATCCGTTTAAATGCGGACGGCCGGACGTACAACATATGACTGAGGAACAAGAGGCCGAGCTCGAAGAGCAGGCTGATGACGTTGAAGCGGACGAAGCAGACGCCGAGGAAGCCGAGGGGCTCCAACACGGCGACTTCGTCGAGATCGAGTACACCGCCTACACCGTAGAGGGCGACCAGCTAGTCGATACGACCGATCCCGAGGTCGCCGAAGAAGAAGGCGTCGACGATCAGGGCCAGGAGTTCAAGCCACGAACGATCGTCATCGGTGAGGGCCACATCTTCCAGGGTGTCGAGGACGCACTCGTCGGGAGCGAGGTCGGCGACTCCGGCAGCGTGACGATTCCTGCCGTAGACGCCTTCGGCGAGTACGATCCCGACGACGTCCAGACCGTCAGCGCCGAGAAGATCGACGAGGACGATCGGTATCCCGGTGCGAACGTCCAGATCGACGGCCAGCAGGGCTACATCAGCACGATCATCGGTGGCCGCGCACGCGTCGATTTCAACCACCCGCTTGCCGGCGACGACGTCGAGTACGAGTTCACGATCGTCGACGAGGTCGACGACCGTGAGCAACAGGCCGCCGGCCTGTTCGAGATGTACCTCGGGATGGAGCCCGAGCTCTGGATCGAGACGGACGAAGTCGAGGAGGAGGTTCCCGTCGAACCCGACGAAGACAGCGAGACACCGGAGGAGTCTCGTGAAGACGGCGAAGCCGTCGATGATGAAGACGCTGAACCCGAGTTCGAGACCGAGACCGTCGAGAAGGAGACGCTCTACCTCGAAGCGACCCCCCAGATGACGATGAACCAGCAGTGGATGATGGGCAAACAGCAGATCGGCCAGGACGTCATCGAGAAGGTCGGCGTCGATCGCGTCATCGTCCAGGAAGTCATCGACGGTATGGGTGGCATGGGTATGGGCGGTATGATGGGCGGCATGGGCGGCGGCGATATCGAGGAGGCCCTCGAAGACGCCGACGTCGATGCCGACGAGATTGTCGACGAACTCGAAGGCGCAGACGAGTAACGAACCCCGATTTAATTTCCCGAATTTTTCGATGGGAGAGCGATAGTGCCCCAGAGAGCTGACTACAGTGGTGCGTGGTTCGTCAAGCCTGAACGTGCGAGTCGAACCGATGGTGGGTATCCAGTTCGACTCACACTCCGCTGTGGCCCGATACCGATCGCCGATCAGGCGATGTCCCGACTCGTGTCGATCGCCACTTCCTCGGTCAGTTCGAGTTTGATCGCCTCGGTTGGCTGGTTCCCACTGCGGTACTTGGGAATCGAGAGGTGATTGACGAGTTCGGAGCCGGAGATTTTCGTTCGGAGGTCGAATACGGCGTCAGCAGCGTGGCGGGTCCGTGTCCGGTTTTCGGGCGCTCGCTCCCCTTTCAAACAGTGCAGAATGGCGATGCTGTTGGTCTCGAGCATCTGTGTTTTGAGCCTGTTGAGAAACGTGATGTACTCGTCCATGTCGGATCGTTCGAGGACATCCATCGTGTCGATAATGAGGTTTGCGCCGTCGGGAAGTGCACTGATGAGCCGCGTCGCCTCCTCCAGTGGTGTCTCGCTGGTGACGTGTCTGACCGTCGGGCTGCCGACCTCCGACGGCGAGGCGTCGATCGCGTGTCGGACGGCGTCGTCCGATCGCTCGGTCGTCAGATACAGCGTCCCCCGGGCTGCAGTCAACTGGTAGAGCAGCAGTTCCGACTGGCTGGCCGCGTTGGCGGTGTAGGCGACGACACAGCCCGGGGGTAATCCGCCTTCGAGTTTCCGGTCGAGGACATCGACCCCGGTTTCCAGCCGACCTACCATACGATTGTGATCAATTGCTGTAGTGTCTGTATAACTCTTTGGCTTGAGTGTCGTTCACAGCTGTACGACGGGTGACGATCGATCGCTCTCGATTGCCGACTGGCCCTTGGCGTCCGGAAGACACGCGATTCGGAGCGCGTACTGCTCGTTCTGGTAAAATCGCGGTCGCGTCGTCGAACGGATGAGCGTCAACGAGAGCTCCCGGACACCGACCACGAATGGAGAGATTCAAGGGGGCGGCAAGAGCGTACACGAACAGATGCGCCACGATCACCTCATCACGAGCAAACAACTCTCGCGGGCCGACATCGAGACGGTCCTCGATCATGCAGCCGAGATCGATGCCGATCGGTCGGCGTTTGCCGATCGCCACGCAGACAAGCTGCTCGGATTGCTCTTTTTCGAACCGAGTACGCGCACGAAGATGAGCTTCGAGACGGCGATGAAGCGTCTCGGCGGCGACATCGTCGATATGGGGGCGGTGGAGTCGTCGAGCGTTACAAAAGGTGAAACACTCGCTGACACCGTTCGCGTCATCGAAGGGTACACCGATGCGCTCGTCTTGCGCCATCCCAAACAGGGTGCTGCGACGATGGCCGGCGAGTTCGTCGACGTCCCCCTGCTCAACGCCGGTGACGGCGCTGGACACCATCCGACACAGACGCTGCTCGATCTCTACACGATCCGAGAGAATGCGGGACTGGACGACCTGACGATCGGGATCATGGGCGATCTGAAATACGGTCGGACCGTCCACTCGCTTGCCTACGCGCTGTCGAACTTTGACACTCGCCAGCATTTCATCAGCCCCGAGAGTTTACAGCTTCCCCGCGAGGTCGTTTACGACCTCCACCAGGAACAGGAGCGGGTACAGATCCGCGAACACGAATCGATCGAGGAGGTCCTCCCCTCGCTGGACGTTCTCTACGTTACTCGGATCCAGCGCGAACGGTTCCCGGACGAAAACGAGTATCAGCAGGTCGCGGGCAAATACCAGATCGATACGGAGGCCCTCGAGACAGCACGCGACGAGTTGACCGTGATGCACCCGCTTCCGCGAGTCGACGAGATCGCCCCTGCAGTCGACACGACCGACCACGCGGCCTACTTCGAGCAGGCCCACAACGGCGTCCCGGTCCGAATGGCGTTGCTCGATCTCCTGTTGCGTGATGGGGGTGAGACCGATGAGTAACGATCACGACCACCACGACGGCAACGACGATCACGAACTCCGGGTCAGCAAGATCCGCGACGGCACCGTCATCGACCACGTCAACGGCGGCCAGGCGCTGAACGTGCTCGCGATTCTCGGGATCGACGGCAGCAAAGGCGAGGAAGTATCGGTCGGGATGAACGTTCCCTCCGATCGACTCGCCCGCAAAGACATCGTCAAGGTCGAGGGCCGGGAACTGAGCCAGGACGAAGTCGACGTGCTCTCGTTGATCGCCCCGGACGCGACGATCAACATCGTTCGCAACTACGAGGTCATCGAGAAACACCGAGTCGAACGGCCGGACGCCGTCACGGGCGTTCTCTCCTGTCCGAACCCTGGCTGTATCACGACTGCCGGTGAGCCGGTAACCTCGAAATTCGAGGTGCTCGACGACGCCGTTCGGTGTGTCTACTGTGAGACGATCGTCCGGGACGAGATCCCGTCGTTGATCGACACCTGATCGCAGCCACCGTTGGCCTCTCATTTCGCGACAGACATCCAGAATATCTAAGTAGTTGACGGTCAATCATCGATGTGTATGTCTCGCACAATCAAGATCCTGATCGCCCTGTTCGTCATCGCCGTCCTCTACAAAGCCGTCGCCGGCGGCTCCTCGGAGGTCGACGTCGAGTACGAACCGACCGAATAACGAATTTCGATTCCGAACGGCTTACCCGCTCGGGGCCGTACCCTCCCGTATGTACGGCGTCGTCACGCGAAACGCTGAAGACGTACGGTTGCCGGAGTTCGACCGCGGCTTCTATGAAGTCAAAGACGTTACCGGCCGGTCTGCCGATCCGATCGAAGACGGCGTGAACATGGTCTCCTGTTTCGGCGACAACGCCGCCGCCGATGCCGATCCGTCGCTCAGAGCCGTCGACGATATGGGGCGGCCGGCGACGCGCGAGCGCACGTACTTCGACTGGGCCTACATCTGTCCCTCCAGACAGGACTACCGCCAGGGGCTGTTCGATATCATCGACGACTGTGTCGACGCAAACGCTGACGTCCGACTCGACGATATCGGGTTTCCGCGCGCCGAGTACTGCCACTGTGGGTTCTGTGAACAGGCCTTCACGGAGAGCGACCACGACGATCGCTTCGAGTGGCGAGCGAGCGTCATCACCGAGTTCGTCGAACAGGCCGCCGATCGGATTCCCGGCACGGTGTACATGACGCTCTATCCGGACCCCTATCCGGGCCATCTTTACGAACGTGCTGGGATCGATCTCGCGGCACTCGAAGCCCACGTCGACGAGTTCGTCGTCCCGCTGTACGATATGGCCTACGAAACGACCTACTGGCTCGAGACGATCGCTCGCGGCTTCGAGAGCGCTCTCGAGACGCCGTTTAATATCGAACTGTACGCGGTAAACATCGATATCGAGAACCTGATTCACGCGACAGATGTCGCAGAGGCCTACGGAGCGGACGTCTTTTTCGGCTACGATGCGGGTAACGCCCAGGCGGCCCTGCGCCGGCGACGTGCTGCGGAGCGCGACGGCGTCACCCACGGCGAGCCTGGTCCCGAATCGGACTCCTGAGAACTGGGCTCTCGCCGATCGTCTTCCCGTTGCCGATCTGTGACGCCGACGAACAGTGCTCCGTCTGCCTCCGAGCAAGAACTGATTACGTCGAGACATCCCCTGGTTACACCAGCCCGGATCGAGAGTGTGTCAGCACACGGGTCTATTGTCGGGGCTTGCGGGGCTGTCCGTCTCGTGAACGCACTCACGCCATGGCGAGCGATCCGGATCGTTTCGGCTGTTACGCTCGTGCTCCCGGCTGGAACTGACGGGGCCTTTTAACCCGTTCTCAGTCGAGGTCCCCGACGACCGGGGAGCGATACCCCCGAGTGCGCACAATGACAGACCAGCACCCCTCTCAGCAGCTTCCAGAACAGATGCAGGAGATGACGATCGATCAGGGCCAAGACGCCATGGGCCAGATCATGGACCTCCAGCGAAACGTCGCAAAAATGACCCTGAGCGCGATCGAATGGCAGGAAACTGCCCAGCGCCAGGGGATGGAAATGACCCAGTCGTGGGGACTCGAGATGACGAAGTCGCTGCTCCAGAACTACCTCCAGGGGATGCAGGCCGCAACGCCGGAGCTACAGCAGGCGATGCAACAGGGAATCGAAGCTGGCACGAGCGATGGACAGCAGCGTGGGCCCCAGATGGGGCATCGCCGGCAACCTCAGGGCCAGCAATCACAGCGATCGCCACAACAGCAGTCCCAGAGCCAGCAATCACAGGAATCCCCACAACAACAGCCCCAGGGCCAGCAACCACAGGAATCCCCACAACAACAGCCCCAGGGCCAGCAACCACAGGAATCCCCACAACAACAGCCCCAGGGCCAGCAACCACAGGGCCAGCAACCACAGGGTCAGCAACCACAGCAATCCCCACAACAGCAGCCCCAGGGTCAGCAACCACAGCGATCGCCACAACAACAGCCCCAGGGTCAGCAACCACAGCGATCGCCACAATCCCAGACCGGCGAGTGGATCTCACAACAAGAGCGCTACGGCGGTGGGGCGCGACGCGAGTTCGATCACCACGAGTTCCAGCAACGCAGGCAACAGCCCCAGAGCCAGCACCAACAGCCACAAGACCAGAGCCAGCACCAACAGCCACAAGACCAGAGCCAGCAACCCCAGGGGAAACAGCGACTGCGACCACAACAACGCCAGCAGTCACAGGGCAGACAGCGTGCCGGACAACCCCACGGCGGTCAACAGCGCCAGCCGATCGGACAGGGTCAGCGCGACGACCGATCCCAGTCCGCCGAGTCCGACCACGAGCCAGCGGACCAACGGGAAACCGACACGGAATTCGATCGGGCCGGCGAGGAAGCTCGCCCTCGCCCAGACGAATCCGAACAGGATGACACCGAAGATGAAAGCCAGGAGGCCGAAAGCCGAGAAGAACACGAGATTGACCAGTCCTAACGGTATGCTGGACGCGTAGTCGATTTCATCGAGCGATCGGCCGATCGACGACACCGATTTTTTGACGCCGGTCGAGCAGACGTTCCGTTATGACCTGTTTGTCGGTCGAACGGCAGCGTGTCTCCGGAGCCAATCGACAGCGCTGCCTGTTGGCGTAGCGTCCGCTCGGCGGACCGATCCGAAAAAAGCGGGTGGGTGCAGCGGCCACAGACCGAGACTACTGGTTTGTACGGCGTTCGGTCCGATCGTTACCGACGGTCACCGAGGTCGTCGTCATCGTCGTCGTCCATCAGGCCCTCGTCGTCGTCACCGATGCGGTCGTCATCGTCGTCGTCCATCAGGCCCTCATCGTCGTCACCGATACGGTCGTCATCGCCGTCATCCATCAGCCCATCATCGTCGTCACCGATGAGGTCGTCATCGTCGTCATCCATCAGCCCATCATCGTCGTCACCGATGAGGTCGTCATCGTCGTCATCCATCAGGCCCTCATCGTCGTCGTCCATCAGGCCCTCGTCGTCGTCATCCATCAGCCCATCGTCATCGTCACCAATGAGGTCGTCATCGTCGTCGCCCATCAGCCCATCATCGTCATCACCGATGCGGTCGTCATCGTCGTCGTCCATCAGCCCATCATCGTCACCGATGAGATCGTCATCGTCGTCATGCCCGGTGCTACTCCCGCGATCGTGATCCGTTCTTGTGCCGGCAGCATCGGTCCCGGTCGCGGCGTCGCTCCCTCCCGAGGGATCGCCTTCGAGGTGCACCTCGTCGGTGGTAACTGAGGCGACCGACTCCTCCTGAAGCGGGTACATATCGCCGTCGGTCCCGCCCCAGCCGAGTTTCGCCTTGATCGTGTCGGTGATTCCCGGATCCGGCTCCACGTGGGCAGTTCCCTGTTCGATGTCGGCAACGATCCCGATGTCTTCGCCGTGTTCGTTGACTACTGTCTTGCCGATATCGTCGTCAGTAAACTGTGCGGACATTACGGTGTGACGGACACCAGATAGGATCAATATGGTGGTGCTTGCGGTGGCTTGCGGCGATCGGTTCGTCCGTCGTAATCCGCTGTTACCGATCGGCTGCTACCCCACACGCACACGGGCTGTCTGCCGACCCTAACTGCTGCCAGGGGGGATCTCGGTTGGGTGCCGTTCGATCGCGATCGGCATCTCCATCGCGACTGTCGCCACACGAGGGTCGCCGAGGTGGCGATCGGCGGTATCGAACTGACGAGACCGTCTCACTCGTTGAACGCCGGGTCTCGCCCATCGAGGAAGGCACTGACCCCTTCCTCGTGGGAGTCGGTGTTGCGGGCCTGGACCTGGAGCAGATTCTCGTAATCGAGTGCGTCCTCCCAGTCACGGCTCATGTTCTCGTGCATCGCCTGTTTCATCAGCCCGATAATATCGGTCGGACGGCGGCCGAGCCGATCGACCGTCGATTCGACACGATCGTCGAGTTCGTCGGCCGGCACCGACTCGTTTATCAGGTCGAGGTCAGCGGCGCGGTCTGCGTCGAAGAACTCGCCAGTGAACGCGAGTTTCTTTGCCGCTCGAAGGCCGACAATGTGTGGCAACATGACGGTCCCACCGGTGTCTGGGATGAGGCCGACACGAACGAACGCACAGGAGAAGGTGGCACCCTCGGCCGCATACGCGATATCCGACAGCGCGACGATCGACAGGCCTGCACCGACGGCGTCGCCGTTTACCTTCGCGACGATCGGCACGGGGCAGTCGAGCATCGCCTCGACGACCCGCCCGAACGTGTCGGTGAGCTCCGCGTAGGACTCCTGGGGTGGGGCCGGATCCGCTGCCATCGTCTCGATGTCGCCGCCGGCACTGAACGCCTCGCCCTCGCCCGTGATGACGATCGCGTGATGTGTCTCCGGGGAGGCGTCCTCGATCCGGTCGGCCAGCTCCCGGGCCGTCTCCGTCGTGATCGCGTTGAGCACTCCCGGCCGATCGAAAGTGAGTCGCAACACGCCGTCGTCACTGTCGACATTCATGTCTCCACACTGCGGGCCGACAATAATAACAGTGGGCGTTCGGTACAGCTGGTGATACCTCGTGGACCGCCCGGCGACGGCGATCACCACAATCGCATCCGATGGGTTCCGACAGTGGGGTATGCCCCACGGCCCCGGCGACTCGACAGGACCGGTGTCTTCTGGTGGGACGTGATGCTAACCCGCTTAGTTCGATGGGATCGGCGGGGCCGTCGCTTCGTCTTCGGTGACGTTGAGTTCGGACGTGACGAGTGCCCGGTAGGCCCGGCGGAGTCGCTCCGAAAGCGCCTGGTGGGAGATGTCGAGCTCTTCGGAGAGCTCCTGCATCGAGACCTCGCGTGGGATCTCGAAGTAGCCGTGGTCGATCGCTGCCACCAGCGTCTCGTACTGTCGGGAGGTAAGTCCACATTCGGAGTGGGTCTCCTCCATCATGTCGAACAGCCGGACGATCGTCGGCGTAACGTCGTGTTCGACGAGGCGATCGTACAGCGAGCTGACGCCCTCCCGATCGACGAACCGAATGCTCAACAGCCACGTGCCACCGGAGGCGGACGCACTCAGTACCGTGCCGTGCTCCTCGAGGACGAACTCGAAGAGATCGATCGTGTCGGGATCGAACTCGATGTCGTACAGCCAGCGATCGTCTTCTGCGCTGATCAGCGAGTAGTCACCGATCGCGGATGCGCCGTCGAGTGCATCCTCGATCTCCGTCTGTGATGCACCGGAGAGCCACAGCCCGTGGCCCCGGGAGGCGATGACACGTTCCATCTCACAGGTCAGTGAGGGGACGGTCTCGAACAGCTCCCCGAGTCCAGTTCGGTCGGCCGGAACTTCGATGTCTGCGATTGAGGTCATATAGCTCGTCCACTCGTACAGCAGGGAACGCAATAATCCCGGTTCCAAAGGGATTAGAACGCACGGTGCCGACTTTCAGGGTTGCTTATCGCTTTGTGGGTACCATCGTAGTCGGCGGCCTCACGCCGGACCAGCACTCTCAGACGTAACTGGACGACGTTGACGATGGGAGGCGGGATACTGAACAAGAGGATTGCGACTGGCCACAACGGACCAGCTCAGCTATCAGCCGGTTCGGAGCCCCGACCAGAAGCGACCCCGGGTTCGATCGGTTCGAGGCTGCGGATCGTCTCGGCCAGCGTCTCGATGTCGTCGGTTCCCCGGCCGACGATGTGTCGGGACTCGATCGCGATATCCCGGTCGCCGACGACGATCGTCGGCAGCGGTGCGCTGGAAAACCCTTCGACGAGCACGATGTCGAACCCTCGTCTCGCGAGGCGGTCGAGGCTCGTTGCGAGTGCCTGTTGCTCCGGGTCGTCGCTCTCGAAGAGCCCTGCCGGCGTCTCCGGTGGCGATCGTTTTCCGTGTGTGCTCACCTCGAAGGTCAACTCGGGCGTGATCCCGACGACCGTTTCGGCACCGGCACTCCGGTGTCGGTGGGTGTCCGCACCCGGCGTATCGATTTCGATATCGTGATGGATCGATTTCACCGTCCCGACGCGTGCGTCAGCGGCGAGTCGCGGGACGAGCTGTTCGACGAGCGTGGTTTTGCCGGCGTCACTTGGCCCGGCAACGCAGACGGCTCGAATCGACGACTGGTGGCTCATGGTGGGTGTCCTCGCAAACGGCTCTACTGTTCGTATCCAATCTATCGGCAGAAAGGTGTCTCGATCGATGCCAGACAGCACCGAGCTATCTTTTTTCAAGGAGAGAATCCCGTCCGTCAGGACAGGCGTGAATCCGACAACGACGCCGCAGTCCACAAATCGACAGCAGTACGGATATTTAAGTGGAATCATGACGTAAGATGACGTGCACCGAGGCGGTCACACCGCCCACTCAAATGCACAATATCGGGACTCCGAGGCCCATAACGTTTGAGACACCCTCTCGAACCGCTGTGGTGTTTCGGTCATAAGATAACTCCGAGTCCCTTGCTGGGATAGGAGTAACGGCGGTGTGGCCCTGCCATCGGCCCGTCATGTCGACAGGTCGTAAACCAGCAAGTATCCCAACCCAGTGGCGCGGTGCCGTGGGAAGCCTCGCCGTTTACGGCGAGGAGGAGGTCACTTGTGTCCAGTGTTCGAACTCGACCCATGGACGGAGAGCTGAGCCGCGACAGACGATGAGCGGGTACTACGTTCGATTCCTCCAGGTACTCCTCCGATTCATCCCCTTCCTGATCGCTGTGTTGCGGGACCGACGCCGGTTCCTGCTGTTCGGTCCGCCACGCCGGGTCTCTGCGGACACCCACCGCGATCGGGCCGAACGGCTCACCGAGACGATGCTCGACCTCGGTCCTGCGTTCATCAAAATCGGACAGGTGCTCTCGACGCGCCCGGATATCGTCCCCCCGGTGTACGTCCGGGCGTTCGCGACGCTCCAGAACGAGGTCCCCGAAGGCGTCGGCGGCGAGCCCCTGACGGTCGTCGAATCGGAGCTCGGAGACGACTGTGATCTCGACACGATCGAGCCGATCGCCGGCGGCTCGCTTGCGTTCGTCTACACTGTCGTCTTCGAGGGCGAACGAATCGCACTCAAAGTTCGGCGTCCCGGAATCGTCTCGGTGATCGAGCGCGATCTGCGGATTATCAGGGCGCTCGTGCCCCTGGCCGCCATCGTCGCCGACGAGCGACAACAGTACTCCCTCGAGAACCTCGCCGACGACTTCGAGACGATCATCTTAGAAGAGCTCGACTTCGAGCGTGAGGCGGCGATCATGACGGAGATCAGGGACAATTTCGCAGAGACCGATCGCGTCGTCATCCCGGCGACATACCCCGAGCTGTGTTCGGAACGCGTAATCGCCATGGAGTACGTCGACGGCCGGAAGATCACCGACAATCGCGCACTCAAGGCTGTCGACGGCGGCGCTACCGAGATGGCGACCCTGATCGCCCGTACCTATCTCAAAATGGGGATCGTCGATGGCGTGTTCCAGGCCGACCCTCATCCGGGGAACCTCGCAGTGACCGACGAGGGTCGCCTCGTGATCTACGACTACGGGATGAGCCAGCGACTAACGCCCCAGGAACAGGACGACATCACGGGTCTCTACCGGACGCTCGTCAATCGCGACGTCGACGGGCTGTTGAATACGCTCATCACGCTCGACGTGCTCGATCCGACGGTCGACCGCGTCGCGGTCCGGCGGGTACTCGAACTCGTCGTCGAGAACCTCGAGGGCCGATCGGAAATCACCTGGCGGCTGATAATCACGGAACTGCTTTCGATGCTCCACGATTTCCCGTTTCGAATCCCACCGAACGTGATGTTGCTTATGCGGGCCGGGACAGTCGGCGAAGGCGTCTGCCGGAGCCTCGACCCAGAGTTCGACTTCATCGCTGTCACACGATCGTTCCTCGTCGATCACGGGTTCATCGAAAGCGAGTTCCGGGCGCTGATTTCGGAGCTGCGCGGTGACCTCCGCGAGTCCGCACCCGTCCTCGCACGTGCCCCGGCCCGGTTCGACACCGTGTTCGGCCAGCTCGAACGGGGTGACCTGGTCGTCAGGACCGAACCGGTCGAGCCGACACCCGGCGGCGACCCTGGCGCCGGCTACGCCATCCTCGCCGGCGCACTGTTCGTCACGACCGCCGTGGTAGCCTTTCACAACCAGCCATACGAAATCGCCAGTCTGATCGCGGCGGTACTCGCCACCCTCCAGTACCTCCGGACGCGTCGGTCGCGGCGCTGACGTCGTGCCGATCGTCCTGTGACTATCGGCGTCACTGACAGGCAGTGTCTCCTGTTTCGTCGTTCCGATCGGCCTCTCGTGGTGGCTTCTTTACGGTCGTTGCCGTACGAGAACTGATGGACAGAATCGAGTACGTCTACACGTTCGGAATGGATAGCGAGACGATCGAGCAACGCCTCCAAAACGGCGAGGTCGGGGTGCTCGCACTCGCCGACGAGGCTTCGGCGTACGGGGTTCCCGTTGGCTATCACTACGACGGGTCGTCGCTGTACATCCGACTCGCCGACGATGGGGCGAGCACGAAGATGGAATTCGTCGAGGCGACGACCGACGCCTCCTTCTGTCTTTACGGCAACGGCTCGGGCGGGGAGAGCTGGAGTATCATCGTTCGGGGCCCACTCCACGAACTCACCGACGACGATCGCGATCGCTTCGACGCGACCACGCTCAACGAATCGTTCCACCAGCTGTACGTCTTCGATCAGGACATCGAGGCGATCGATCTCGAGATCTACGAACTGGAAATGACGTCGGTGACGGGCCGACAGACGGGTGAGTAGTCGTCCCAGCTCTTCGTTACACGTGATTGAACAGTTCTTGCGATAATTGTTGGCGCTGCCGTAGCCCAAACCGGTTAGTTATGATGAAAAGTATATCGAAAATCAACATGATCCATTACTGTGGGATTCCACTACGCTGGATCGGTATCCTGTTGCAGATTCTTACGCCTTCTCTCGAATTCTTCATCCGAGATTTCTCCCCGTGCGTATATACGCCGGAGTTCCGCCAACGCCTCGTCTGTTTGCTCAGTAGTCTCTGTTCCGAGTGACTGATAGACAAGGTATCCGACTCCACTCACGATGAGTAGGGGAATAGCCATCATCAGAACCATCGCCAACCACCCACCGGAACTGTCCCACATCCAGCCACCCATATGCGACCAGCCGACAACCCCCATCGCTGGCATCATTACCAGCATCATCACCAACGGGATGGCTAAGAGACCGAGCAGTACCAGCAGTATCGTCCGTGTCAGGGGTTCTGTTTGTGTCATGATGTATTCATCTCAGGTTTCAGCGTCTGTTGTTTCGTATCCAGCCGCTTCAATGACAGCCACGAGTTCATCGACAGTTGCCGATCCCTCGATGGTCGCCGCCTCCGTTGTTCGGTCAACGTCGACAGCCGTCACACCGGAAACGGCGGTTAGTGCTTCCTCGACACTCTCCTCACACCCTTCACAACTCATCCCGGACACCGTAATTCGTTGGCTCATACACGTGATTCTACGTGCTGGCCATTTATCCCCATTTTCGTTACTATTCCACAGCGAGGAGGAGCCAAATGTTGCAAAAATAAGCCTATGATTTGAAGACTCGATGGCACCTACACCAGCACGTGAGAGACAAACGTGATCTCGACCAGACCGACTTAGAACTCATTCGATTGCTAGCTGAAGACGCTCGTCGTCCCTATAGCGAGCTTGCAGAGACAGTGAATCTCTCTCCACCTGCCGTGTCTGATCGAATCGACCGACTGCAAGAACAGGGCGTCATTCGGCAGTTTACTATCGACATCGATCGGCTCAAACTGCAGCAGCGAACCCCAATCATGATCGAGTTCGAGGTACATCCAAACGAGTCCGAGAACCTCTATCAGCGTCTGTCTTCACTCGCTGGGGTCGAACACGCGTTCAAACAATACGACGGCACGATCGTCGTCTATGGGAACGCCCCGGAGAGCAATCCAATCGAGTGGCTTCGCGAAGAGGTAGAGTTAGAACACGTCGCGGATATCGACTTCGAGATGATCGAGAAGTACGAGTGGACACAGCAACTCGACAAAGCAGAATTTTCGTTGCCGTGCCAGGTGTGTGACAACACTGTAAAAAGTGACGGGATCACCGCTACAATCGGCGAACGAACTCTCGCATTCTGTTGCCCGTCTTGCAAAAATACATACGAACGAGAGTTTGAAGAGTTTCAGTCCAATTCTGAATGACTCGGCGGTTTCGATTCGAAGGTTCACCCTATACGAATCTTTGCTTTATTACTGAAAATGGGCATAACACAGTAACCCGTATATCCATATGAGGTGACCCCCAATGCCAGAAATCTCACAAGAACGGACTGACCTTTCATTAACGGGAATGTCGTGTGCAACCTGTGCAGCTACGATCGAAGAAAGTCTCGAGAGCGTCGATGGCGTCGACGACGTCTCGGTCAATTTCGCAACCGAACGTGCAGACGTCAGCCACGACTCGAGTGTCTCACAGGAACAACTCATCCAAGCCGTCGAGGATGTCGGATACGGCGTCCGTGACGAGCTATTAGACGACGAGTTGGAGGACGAGGAGGAACTCCAGATGATCAAGCGGATGGCAATCCGGGCGTGGATTGTCACCTCACCGATTGTCCTTCTCATGGTGTTCATGTGGACACCGCTCGATCTTCTAACCGGCCTCCAAATCGATGTTCTACTGCTCATCTTCGCCACACCGGTAGTCTTCTACTACGGTCGGACGACCCACGCGTCTGCGCTCAGAGCCATCAGAAACGGCACGTTCAACATGGACTCGTTGATCGCATTGGGCACCGTCGCGGCGTGGGCGACCGGAGTGATGGTGTTCGCCACGCCAGTCGAGAACTACGCGGGCGTCGGTGCGATGATCATGGCCTCGCACCTCGTCGGCACCTACCTCGAAGACCGAGCCAAAGGCCGAGCAAGTGCTGCGATCGAGGGACTGGTCTCGATGCAGGCGGAAACCGCCCGCGTCGAACGTGGCGGAGACGAAGTCGAAGTGCCGATCGAGGACGTTGACGTCGGCGACGTGATGGTTGTCAAACCGGGTGAAAAAGTCCCGGTTGACGGCGTCGTCGTGGATGGGCGCAGTAGTGTCGACGAATCGATGGTCACGGGAGAATCCGATCCCGTGAGCAAGGACAAAGGGGATGAGGTCATCGGCGCGACGGTCAACGGCGCTGGTCTCCTCAAGGTCGAAGCACAGAACGTCGGCGACGAAACGTTCCTCTCGCAGGTCGTCGAGTTGGTTGAGGAAGCACAGGGAACGAAAGTGCCGATTCAGGCGCTCACCGACCGCGTTACCAACGTGTTCGTGCCAGCAGTGCTGACGATTGCCGCACTGTCGTTCGTCTTCTGGCTCGCGATTCCGGGAGCGATGGAGTCTGTAGCGAGTGTGGGCGCATGGTTACCGTGGGTTGATCTGGCGCTTGAACCGCTAACGCTTGCCATCTTTGCATCGGTCGCCGTGCTGGTGATCGCTTGTCCGTGCGCGCTCGGACTGGCGACGCCGACGGCACTGATGGCCGGCACTGGCAAGGCCGCCGAGAACGGCGTGCTGTTCCGAGACGGCGAGGCCATCCAGACGATGAAGGACATCGATACCGTCGTCCTCGACAAGACAGGGACGATCACCGAAGGGAATCACTCGGTGACTGATGTCGTAGTCGGTGACGAGACCAGCGTTCGCACAGACGGTGGCGTGTTAGAAGGCGAACAACGAGATGCAGAACGTGAAGTCCTGCGGCTCGCAGCGTCGGCCGAGCGCGGGAGCGAACACCCGATCGGACAGGCCATCATCGACTACGCTGAAACGCAGGGAATCGAACTCGCGGAGCTGAGTGACTTCGACAGCGTTCCCGGCAAAGGGATCGACGCTGTTATCGACGGTCAGACGGTTTATGTGGGGAATGTGACGTTCTTCGACGAAGTCGGGATCGAGATTTCACAGTTCTACGAGTCGAAATTGAACGAACTCGAGGGAGAAGGCAAGACGACGGTTTTGGTCGGCATCGAAGACGAAATTGTCGGGGTGGTGAGCACTGCTGACACAATTAAACACGATTCCGCCGAGGCGATCGAAACGTTGCACGACCGCGACATCGAGACGTGGATGATCACGGGGGACAACGAGCGGACGGCCCGAGCGATTGCTGACACGGTGAATATCGACCCTGCTCGGGTTATGGCAGGGGTACTTCCGCAGGACAAGATCGACAAAGTGCGACAGTTGCAAGACGAGGGCAAGGAGGTGGCAATGATCGGTGACGGCATCAACGATGCACCAGCCCTGAAACAGGCAAACGTTGGTGTTGCTATCGGTACCGGGACAGATATCGCCATCCAATCGAGTGACGTGAGCCTCGTCCGCGGATCGCTCGGTACGCTCGTGGACGCGTTCTCCCTCTCGGAGCGCATCTTCTCGAAAATCAAGCAAAATCTGTTCTGGGCGTTCATCTACAACACGCTGGCGATTCCGATCGCGTTCTTCGGGCTGTTGCACCCAGTCATTGCGGTCGTGGCGATGTTCACGTCAAGTCTCTCGGTGATTACAAACTCTGCCCGACTCAGCAAAATCGAGCTGTAGGCGATCGTACTCTTCGGATACAGCGAAGCGGGGCGCTCGGCGGTCACCACCGCGCATGCGTCGCGTTGTGGCGTCGCCGAGAGTGCGGACGGTCGGCTGGTTCTCGTCGGGTGCTCGGAAGATGCCATCAGGCGCGTCCGCAGACGTTCGGACGAGAATCATCGCTGGCTGACGTTGCGGAATATAGTAACAATTGCAACGAGTTACACACTGATCGCACAACTGTCGTGCGATCAGGTGTGCAGTGACTTGCAGTGGCTACTATAGTTACGCGTTGGCCGGCTTTTTTGGAACTGCGAGTTGCACACTCAACTCGTCGCGGGACGGCGGACACCTCCGCAAGATCGCTAAACGCACTCACATCGCCAAATCGATGATTGCTGTAATAAAGAACCCGCTGCGGGATGCGAACTCACAACCGCAAGCGACGGAAGCGGGCCGGGCGCGATTATGAACTACGCCGAGACATTCCTGCTCACTTCGTTGTGCGGGCTGTGACTCGTCTACTTCAAATCGCTCTAGCCGCTTTGCTCCTCGCGTAACTGCTCGGAGCAAAAGCGGGCCGGGCGCGATTTG
>LKMJ01000142.1_pt1 | contig 45683 bp, 30 predicted proteins | sample 643391 | NCBI WGS metagenome assembly LKMJ01 (sample SAMN04112250, study PRJNA286221) | soda lake metagenome | biome: soda lake; feature: Kulunda Steppe; material: water; isolation source: sample PL-Br10 brine of Picturesque Lake | place: Russia: Kulunda steppe | collected 2010-07 | reverse complement strand
GCCCCCTCTCTGGCCCCTATTAGGAGGCACGGAGGAAGAAACGGCGATCTCTTGGACGAGACGAAACAGCATGCGACGATCCAACCTATCTACGGTAAAATCAACAGCTGCTTCATACAACTTGCCCGCGAACGACGAAGATATAGAAGAGCGATTGGGCGACGCGACGACCCCGTGTCCAGAAGGCACCGGCAAGAGTCCGATGCTCTGTTTCTCGCGCAAGAAAGCTTCCGCGGATTCCGAGACAATGAGCGCAACGGACATTCCTTTGAAACGTAATGCAGTCTTGTCCGGAGCGGCGAGTGTCGGGACACCGGCGTCGTCTTCTTTCGAACGGCTGTCTTGCCTCTGGCGCATTCGCGATTCCCCGCTTTTCTCTTCTCCGTGACTTACGCGGGGTCCGCTCTCCCCCTTACCTTCGTCTTCGCCCTCTTTGGAACCATTCGCAGAAGCGGTGTGTCGTGTCACTGTAAATGATTTATCGCGGAATATGAAAACGTCCGGGACTTTGTTCGAAAGCGTCGAAGAAGCCTCCGCGTCATCGATACGGTCCTCCATGCCGACGCGCTCGTCGAAGGCGTCGAGATCCTGGAACACGTACTTATCGCCCGCGTAAATGATGTAACCGTCTTTTCCTCGCGCGTTCTTGACGATCACGCGCTCCTCGAGCGCCTCCTCCACGGCTATCAGAATGGCCTCGTCGTTCGCGTCCGGATAAGCTTTGTGGCAAGCTCGTCTGACGTCGTCTATGGTGAAGGCGATCCCTCGGCGAAACATGCGCATGAACACGGATTTGCACGCTTGAATGCCGCCGACATGTTTAGCCGCGTTGTACGTGCTCTCGTCGACGTACTCGGTCCTGCCCGGTTTTCCGTAACGTTCTTGAAAACCGTCGTGGTCGAGCGCGCACGCGATGCGCCGTCGGGGGGGGCTATCGCCCAACGGATAATTTCGAATCGTCTTCCCTTGCGATGTCCGAATATCCACGCTGGCCCTAAGCTCCCGGGGGTCGTAGTACTGCGCGTGCCTGTTCAGCGCGCAGTCGATGGAGTGCGCGACCAGCACCTCCTCTACCTCCCTCACCCGGCGGTGCTTATTTTCGGCTATGCGGTAAGCTCGAATGTCGATGGTCTCCCTGTCACCGTCCGTCTTGGTATGCTTACGAGGAAATCTAGCGGCGTGTAAGTAAACGGTCACGTTACGTTTTTCGAGGGGAAGAGCGGCGTGAGAGCAGTTACGAGCCGCGCGTCCGACAATCTGCTCCGTTTTGTTGAAATGGAACCACGGGTCGATGATGTGGACCTCGCGCACGTTGCGCAGGTCCATGCCCTCGGACGCCTTGGAGGAGGCGAGGATGACCTTGACGACGTCGCCGTCCAAGTTCGCGGGATCTCTGGAAGCCGCTATCTCGCGCTCGTACTGCGTCGAAAAGTCTTGCTGCCCGCTGAGAGCGACGTAAGTCCATCCCTTTCCGGCGGCCCTTCCGGTGGTTCGGACGCTGCCGCCTCCCGAAGTCGAAGATCCGTCGCCGGCGAGGATGTTGCTCTGACCGTAGCGCGTGAACCCTTCGTGCTCGAGCGCGATGGCGAGGGGGATGAGACCGCTCGTCAGGAACTGGGAGTAAACGAACACGATGCCCTCGGAGTTAAGGATGCGGTCGATCACGGTTTTGAGCTTGGGAGCGTGGTCGACGATTAGGGAGGGCGCCAAAAATCGCGGTACATGCGGTCCCGCGTATTTTACACGGAGAGCCGGTCCTGGCAGGCGCACGAAGGCGTTGTTGAAACCCGTTTTTCCGTGCGACAGCTTGGCCAGCGTTTCTAGTGCGGACGACTTTTTGGCCGCGGTCGAAGAGGAAGATACCGCCCGAACGAGCGAGTCGTGCACCGGGTACACGATGTTGCACAGCTCCATGGCCATCCATCTCATCGCGGAAGCGTAACTGCTACGTCGCAACAGGGATTCGTCTCTGCCGTCGCGTCTATCCCGGCCGTCGCCCCTCTCGTCGCCCCTCTCGTTTCCCCTCTCGCCTTCCTGCTCTCGATCTTCGCCTTCGCCCTCTTCCTGGGCGCCCTCTTCCTCGGCGCCCTCCTCCTCCTCCTCGCCGGAGAGCGTCAGACCGTGACGGCTCTCTACCCCCTCGTCCTCCTCTTCCGCGATCTCCTTGAGCACGTCGTCGGTGAAGGTATACACGCGCCTCTGAGACGCGCTCAGGTCGCTACAGCTCAGGATGGTGTGACGGAATTTTTCTTCCGTCGGTATCCGTTCGCCTTTGATGTTTTTGGTGGGCTGGTCCGGGTGGCCGGGAGGCATCGCGATCGGATCGCCATTGTCCAATGGGGTCAGACGGGCGGGAAAAGCGAACGGATCTTCTCCGCGCATGTATGATACGTATCCGCGGATTGCGTCCGTCAAGAGCCGCGCGCCCTCTGGCGTCAAGTTGTTTCCCGACTTCTTGTCGAACACGTCCCGCTCTCGAAGCGGCTTGCGCTTGTCGTTCAGGAGCAGCAGGTTGACCAGCTCCATGACGTCGCTGGACTCGTTGAACATGGGCGTCGCGGTCAGCAGGAGGAGTTTTACACCTTCCGTAAATTTGACGACGTTGCGGAGCGCCATCGTTATCTTGCGGCTGTCGAGGTCCTTGGTGCTGGTCAGGCGCAGGTGGTGCGCCTCGTCCACCACGATGACGTGGTCGGAGTAGCGGCGTCGGATCTGCTGCTCCCAGTCGGGCAGGTCCATGAGGCGGTGCACCTGCTTGGCGAAGGCGTGAGTGCTCAGGAAGCTGTAGCGCGCCCTGATGGCGCGCCGGATGCGGTGCTCGACGCTCTGCTTGTCGCCCAGCTCCGAGTCGGGGATGGCGCTCAGGTAGTGCGTGCCGGTGCACTGCTCCGACGCGTGCATGACGTCGAGCACGCCGCTGTCCGTCATGCGCAGCTTGCCGAAGTCGAACACCTGGTTCTGGAAGTACTGGTTCTGGCCGGGCTGTACCAGAACGATGACGCGCTTCTCCGGAAACTGTTCCGCTATGGTGATGGCGGCGCACGTCTTTCCGACGCCGACTCCATGAAACAGGAGCAGGCCGTTATAGGGCGTGCTCGGCGACACGAAGTTGCGCAGCACCTGCTGGTTGCGCGACAGCAGGAAGCCGTGTTTGCGGCACCTATCCTCCCAGAGCGCCTCGACGCCCCTGCTGGCGTCGATGGGCGGATAAGCGCCCTGCGCGAACTCCTTCTTTCGGCTGATGATGCGCTGGAACCTGGGGTCCAGGACCGAAGGGTAGGGCACGTAGGGAGGCGCGCCGTGCGGGACTGGTACCGCTTCCCTATCGGACACGTGTCGGGAAACCGGAGGAAGCAGCTCTTCGACCCGCTTTTTGATCGTCACCAATTCGCGGTATTTTTCGGTGCTCATCCTGGGATCGTCCAAGATCTCCTGTGCGTCGCGATAGAGCTCCTCGAGAGATCTGCGGTCGCGGATTTTATTATTGACGACGGACCGGCCCGGTGACGGCGCTCGAGGGGGACGAGACGTCCTTGCCCCCCTCCTCGGCGCCCCTCTGCCGCTGCTACTGGTCGGCGCTCCCCTGCCGCTGCCCATCCTCCCCCTCGCACCACGCGTTCGGGCACCGGAAGGAGACCGGGCAGTAGTCGCGATATTTTTCTTTTTTTTATCGCCGACGTTAAGACCGTCAGGCTCGATTTTAGTCGATTTTAGTCGATTATTGGCTGGCGGCTGATTTTCCGCGAATTCTATTTTTCGTTTTAAGGACGGAAAGAACAGCATGACACAAAAGAAAAGGGCGGGGCTCTTTGTTTTTGGTTTAGAAATAAGGGCTCTGTTCAACGACCGTGTCTCCAACACCATCCCTTCCAGACTGACTCATTGGATATCGCGCGGCGTAAGCTCATGATCGCTCCGTTCGTCACCCTGACGCCCATGGCGCGCAGAGCTTCGGACTGTGAGTCGAACCTGCGCGCGACTCGCTGCCGCTCGTAAGGCGCCGACGCGGTGCTCGGATCGATCTGTTCGACGGGCTTCGCGTTCGAAGACGCGGGCATAGTGCCTCCTCTTTCGAAGTAATCCCTCTTGAGCTGCTCGGGACACGCGTTCCAAGGCAGAAGGCGCCCTCCCTTGCCGCCATTGTTTGCAAACGCGGATTCGCTGTTACTGACATTCTTCCTCCACTTCATCGCCAACTTGGCTTGCTGGATGTTCGAAAACGTGCCGCCGTCCACCATGCTCTGAGCGGTCATGTACAGGCGTTTGATGCGCGTCTTGGAGGAATTTAGCCAAACAAACGGCCTTCTTTTGACGCGTCGTTTCACGGCGGTGTTCGCGGATTCGAGACCGCCTCGCTCTTCGCCTCGCTCTTTCTCTTTCTCTTCATCCTCTTCCTCAATCTCATCCCCTACTTGTCCTGTCGCCTCTCTCGCCTCTCTCACCTCTCTCGCCTCTCCGTCATTGACGCCGTAGTCGGCGAGGACTAGGCGTGCCATCGCTCGAATCAGGCCATTGCCGTCGATAAAGATACGCTCCACCGAGTTTCCTTCCTTTGTGTCAATTCGACGGAGGTGAATCTGATGCTGGTAAAGCACCGCCGTCAAGTCCCTCGTGTCCGGTAAACGAAGCAAGCGCGCAACGTCATCGGCGAGGATCAACACGGTTGCGTCCCCTCCCGACCCGGTCGCTTCCCTTCGCAGCGTGATGGAGCGGGATTGCAAAGGGGCGAGATCCGCTACGAAGGCGGACACGACACACGCCGTCCTTGTATTCGTATTTGTCATGTTCTGCTCTGCTCTCCTTCACCCTACCGACCCTCGCCTCAGGGGGTCGGTTTTATACAACTAACACGCATGGGTCTGGTCTGCTGCTCGACGATTCAATCGATTCAATCCATTCAATCGATTCAAATTATCTTGTCGCGCAGTGCGTTTTGCGGCTCTCGCTCAGCTGAGCTCAGCTGAGCTTAGGTCCGCTGAGGTCAGCTCAGCTGAGCCGATCGATTGCGTGCGTGCGGTTCACGACATCGAATATTAATATCGGATCCAAACAAACACGCGCACGCGAGCCAGGTGAATGATGTTTCGCGGAGAGGAGGACAAACACATCGTAGATCGCACGAACGAAAAGAGCCAGAGTGGGGCACCGTTTATAGCAGCGGACACCTTTCGAGGAGAGTACCCGGGCTACGTGTTCAAGACGGACTGCAATGGGACGGGATACTATTTGAACGGCGTGTCGCTGGCGCACAAGGGCTTCCACGCCGGCGACTTTGACGTGAACGACGATCACAAGAAACCTATCGCCCGTGCTTACATGAACGGCCAAACGAACGAATTCGTGGAATTCGAAGACCGCCCAGAAAAGAAAATCGCGGACAAGGATGCCCAAGCCGCCCCAAAGGCTAAGGACGACAGCGCGAGCGACGATGACAGCGCGAGCGACGAAGACAGCGAAGAGGACAGCGCGAGCGACGAGAACACCGTCGAGGCCGACAATAATAAAAAACGACGCGACAATAGCGCCGGGAGCAACAAGAAGAGCAATGGTAAAGGCAAAGGCAGCGGCGGCAGGAAGCAGCGAAGGGGACAGAGCGCGCGCGCCTCTCCCTCTCCCTCTTCTTCTTCTCGTCATAGGAAGAGGAACGAAGATTTAACCGCGACGCCGTCGCCTTCGAACCATCATTCGCGTTATGAAGACTCCGTACAAGATGAAACTTCCGTCGACCAATCTTACTCACGGATGTCCATTCCCGCAGCTACAACCGCTTCTCTGTCTCTTCCTATGGATAGGGAAAAGAAGGAGACGACTGGGATGACCGGGATGATGACCGGGGCGACCGGAATGAGTCGCGTCGCCCTGATTCTCTTCGTTGCGGGCGTGTGGGTGGGTGCGGGGTTGATGGCCTGGTTCTGTGCCAGGTGTCTTCGCTGCACGGAAGCGCGTTCCGGGTACAGCGTGCTAGCCGCGTCTTTGATGGGTCCGCTATATTTTTTCGTCTTACAAAGTCAGAAACCCCAGCTCGTGAGCTGCCGCCTCCCGCAAGAACTCTCTGAGTAGCCATGAAACGTTGGAACGAAACGTCTTCAATCATCGCGGTGACGACGTCTTGTATCTTGATCGCGATCGTCCTCATTACGGCGCTCATCGTCGTCAATTGGCGGCGTCGACTCGATATCGAGGGTTACGACGAACAGCGATCCTGCTGCTCGGTGTTCGATCCTCGAGCCACCACTCCGGGAAGCGTGTTTGACGCGGACGCGAAAAAGTTCGCGTCACGGCACAAAGGGTCGCTATCGGCCGAGAAGGAGGAGGGGGGCGAGCTGGATTTCCTGCGACCTTGGATGCCGGAGGAGGAAGAAGCCGATTTCATCGCGAACCTCAACGAAGACGAAGGAGACGAAGGAGACGAAGGAGATGAAGGCCAAGAGGACGACGACGTGTCGCTGCCGCCGCTCGAAAAAGATTACTTCATCGAAGTGTCGCCCGAGGAGTTCGTGGCGTTGCTCAATGACGAGCCGCGGAAAAAAGTTCCCGACTCCGCCAAAAAGATGGAGAACGAGGCGATGGGCCCTCCTAAGCGGTTGCAGAGCGTCGCCGATCTACCCTCCGCGGTGAAACAGGCGATCGGACAGTGGGCAGAAGGCACGGTGAACGGGCGCGCCAAGGATCGCGACATCTTGACGTCGCCTCCTCACAGGCAGGGCGTCGACGAGTACAAGCTCGCCAAGTTGACTCTGTTGCGGGGGCAAGAGTACGGCGCCGGACTTTCGGCGAGCGTGCTCATGTGCTTTCACCGCTCCGGCAAGACGCAGGGTCACTGCGTCAAGGGAGACATCGCCGTTTTCTTCGAAGACGGAGACGAAGAGTCGGGCGATCTAGTCGTAACGCGCACGGGACGTTTCCGTCACGTTGGCGCGATCACCGAGTATGAAGCGACGGTACCATTGGCGTCGATATAAAAGGGTGTCCGTTCGATGTACCGTGATTATCTCGTTCATTCGATGAGCTCCGTAATTAACGACGTGACAGAAAAGCCGGAAAAGCGGCGGCAACATCAAAAAAATGCCGCGCAGAGTCAACCCAAGCACGCTCCGGGCAAGAGATTAATCGCGGGAAGAAAATCGACTTTAATACACGAAGTCAGCCGTCAGATAGCTTGCTACCATCTCGAAAGGGAAACGGCGTCCACCCATAAAGTGCCGTCGTTTGGAATCGATCCATCAGTTTCGCGCGAATGTCCTGATGCCGTGTTAGAAGACGAACTCCGCCTGAAGGCGATGCTCCTGAATCTCGACGGCAAGTGCGAGTACTGCGAAACGAGGAGGGCGGAGACCCTGGACCACTTCGTGCCCATCGTGCGCAACCGGAAGCCGACGGAGTTCGGCAACGACCTTTGGAACTGCGTGCCTTGCTGTAAGGAGTGCAACTCCTCCAAGGGGGGGAAGACATACGACGAATGGTTTTCTACGGCGAATTCGCGCCTTAATCCGTGCGGTAATCACTCGCGCCTCAGCGAAAGCGCTAAAGCAGAGCTGTGGCGAAAGTTTGCCGCGTATGATACGGTATTTCAGGTGCGCTGTAAAAGGCATCGCGTCGATCACGTTTGGTGGGAGGAGACGGGATGCATGATCGACGAGTTTTTGGAAAACTTGCAGCACCGCGTAGAACAATATACCGCAGAGTCGTGCACGTGAAAAGGAAGGTCGTCGGACGTTCGTCGTCGTCGTGCATGATTCCAAACCGAACAGCATATAAAGACGTGCCGACCCTCTCTCTTGAAACAAGGAAGAATCAATCTCTTGTCGATCCGACACGTGGAAGGACACGAGAGGAAAAGAACAACCATGTCGACCTGGAAGGAGCGCCTCGAGGAGCTGCGCAAGAACCCGGAAACGTGCATGAGCGGCACCCGGTGGACGCCCGAAGAGGACGCACGGCTCCATGAAGAAATCACGGACCAAGGAAGATCGTTCGAAGACATAGCGCTTGCTCATCAACGCACGGTGGGAGGCATCCAGTCTCACCTGTCCGACTGGGCCGTGGAGTGCGTGCTCAAGGAAGAGGGATGCACGTGCGAAGAGGCGAGTAGGAGGTTCAGGGTCCCCGTTGAAGTGATCGAGAAGAAACGCCAAAAGAGGACGGGAGAGAGCAAGCGCGTGCACCAGCAGCAGAAGCTCGAACAAAAGGACGGAAGGGTCGATCCTTCATTCAAGACCTCCAGAGCAGACGGTATCGGCGGCGTGAGATCACAGGAGACGCTGTCGAGGATCGAGTCGAAGTTGGACGCGTTGTTGTACCGCCTAGCAGTGCCGCCATTTTCATCGGAGCACGCCGACGCCGACGCCCAAGCGTCCCAGATGCAGGAGTGAGACTCCATCTACCCTTCTTTTCGTGTTTTGTTTTGTTTTGTGTTTAGTCATCGATTCTCTTTTTCCGCGAGTGGTCCGGGTCATATTCTAACGGCCGATGCGATTCCACATGTAATAATCAAATTCGTCACGGCATTGCGGTAGTTGTGAATATAAGGGAATGGGGAGCGAGGAGCGAACATCGATATTTCGCCCCGCCGCCTATGTCTTCGAAAACTACTTTGCTAGTGGGCCTGTCTTTTTGGGTCATAGGAGCGGGTCTTCTGATCCCGGGTGCCGTGTTGATGGCGACGAGAGACTGCTCGGAACACGAGGTACCTCCCGCTCCTCCCGCTCCTCCTGCTCCCCCCGCTCCTTCAGTGGATCCTTCAAAAACACGCGGTCTAAACGTTTATCATTACTATCCGGATTATGCACGGAGACGTCAAAGAAGATACGGCAGACGAACGAGCGAGAACGGATCGTCGAATTGCAGGGCGCTTCCGATTTTCTTGATTGCGCTCGGATCGATTCTGAATCTGGGCGGGATCATCATGCTCTTCTTGGTGACGGCGGTGCATTGCCAGAAGAAAAGGAACGACGCGAAGCATCAAGCACCTTCACCGTCTCTTTCCTGTCACGCGCACCATATCGCCATGCCTCCGTTGACGGGAAACAGGATCTGATGCGAGTCGCTGACGCCTTCGCAATAAATTATTTTATGGACGCGGTAAACGAACGTTTTTCGAAATTCATCCCCATTATTATTTTTATGGTGTTTGCATACTGCTCGTCATACATAAAGCAGAAGACCGCGACGCTTATCGAAAAGAGACGTCATTTCATGTCGGAGGAGCGTTTTATGCGCGAAATTTTACAAGAAGCCGCCGAACTTCGTCAGCTCCGTGCCTTAGCGAGCTATAGAACGGATTCGGCTGGTGACGGCGGTTCAGATCGGCCGCCATCTCGATCCCCTCCGTCTATTCCCACCGGCGCCAGCACTCTCCCGAAAGACAAGGTGAACGCGTTCTTCTTCGCCCTCGAGGACGGCGTGCTGGACTATAAGCGCAACTCGGTATCTTGCATCGAAGCCTGTATCACGCGGTTCGTCGATCTTTTGGATTCCGTGTTACGCCTCTGCGAAGGCCTTCCTTCGCCCGACAACGACGAGAAAAAAGAAGAGGCGGCGGCGAGAGTCGTGCGCCACATCAGCGCGCGTTCCGACGAGATTCGGCCGGTGTTGCAAGTCAAGGGGGGGGAGAAGCTCCTGCTCTGTTCCGGATGGGTCCCGGCGGTAAGGTCTTTGGAGAAGGGCTACGCGTTCCGTGCAAGACGTACAGACGTCGAGCTCGCGAAAGAAGCATTACGGCTTACGAGGAAAGCTTTGGTGACAGTAACATCGAAAAAAGCGTTCAATACACTGAACCGCGAAAAAGAGAAAGAAGCGGAAGCCGCTCAAAAACAAAAGGTGATCGACGATTTCGAAAACGACAAGCGCGAGAGGGCGGCTTTCAGAGCGGCTGCGTCGGGGTGACATCACGGAATGTCACAGGATATGCACGAGATGCGTGCTGTTTGAATCGACACTCATTATGGAGCGAGAAGATGAAAGTATAATTACGCAAACGAAAGCCTTATATCCTTTTTTAGGTATACTGACAGTTTGCTCTGGGGTCGATTCGAGAGTGTGGCCAATCTGGCACAGGGTCGGGTCGTTCGACAAGTAAGGTTGGCCGATTACGTATATTTCGACGACCAGGGTATAAAGCTAACCGCTTATCCCTACAGCCTATGCCAATTTTTGATCCGGGCAGATGGCGTCGCCTATTTATTTTTGACAGGTACCGACCAGGGTTGTTCAGATCCTGAACAATAGTTCCGGGGAAAATCGTAAAAATGAGTCGATTGACGATTTCTGTAAATTTTCGGCGGGTACCGCCCTTTTGTAAACTCACGAACTATTGTATATTACCCTGATCCAGATCAGATTATGATGGAGGAGGGTACGTCAGCTCGTTAGTCACGAGCGCAGTCGTCCTACCGTCCGCGACGCGAGTCACGCGAATGTCCTTCCAGGTGACCGGCATCTTGCGCGTGCGCGCCATCTCGAGTTTCATGTCCTCGTACACAAAACGCGTGTCGGTCACGCCCCCGACGACGCGCGCTCCCGCGGCCGCGCCCAAGAGCGTCCAGATCAACAGGGCGCTGGCGTTGACGTCGTTCAGCTCCTGCTTCCTTTTGTCGGATCGTCGTGAAGCTCTTTCCCCGAACGCGCTCAGAGCGAGGTTGCCCCACGTGTCGTCTGCCGTGTTCGCTTCGCACGCTTCCGTCAGTTTTTCCATGCGCGCGAAAAACGTCTCCGTTTTGGAGACGCCCGTCTCTTCGTCATCTGCCTCCTGAGCCAGCAGCCCCTCTACGTAAGCGCGGAGAGCCAGATTGATGGCGCGCCCCTCGGTGCCCGAGTTTTCGAGCACGGTTCGGTAGTAGGCCAGGTTGTTGCGCAGCGTCCTCTGCTGCACGCTCCCGCTCCGAGGCAGGTACAGGCGCGAGTACGTGTTCGAGAGGATCATCAGCGGCTCGGCCACGCGTACGGGACCCTCGTACGCTTCGTGCTCCGCGTCCATCTTAAACACGTTGGCCAGAGCCGAAGAGGGCCGCTGGAAGGTGATGGGCAGCGCGTTGTTCAAAACCTCCGTCCACTCGCGCCGCACGCCGAGACCGAGCACGTAAGCAGCTTCTGTCGCGGCTTTTAGGGCCAGACGACACGCGTTCACGGCAAATGCGTTATGCGCTCCCTTGCGGCCATCCAGCGCGACGCTAGGCGTCAGCTCGTACTTGCTGTTTGAAATACCGTCGCTAGAAAATACGCTAGCCGCGAAGTTTGCGACGCCCTGTAATAACGGATACCCCGTAGACTGCAGCCAGTCCCGGTCTTGGGTGACCCTGTAGTAGTCCCATGCGTTGACGCCGACGAGCGCGGTGTTGAATACGTGCGTCACGGACGCTGCGTCCCAAAACACGGCCACCGAATTCCCCCCGGCGCTCCTGTCTCTGTACGGGAACATTGCGCCGCGGCGACCATACGTGGCGGCCAAGCGCATAGCCCGTGGCAATTCCGCATAGCGCGCGTCCAAAACGGCGCGCGTCGCATGAGGCTTGAGGGCCATGAGGCACGGCAAAAACCACAGTTCCCCGTCCTGAAAGGATCGCGACGACGTGGACGCTACGTCGACACTGTTGGCGTCGACGACAGACGCGTCGCCTCCGCTACCGAAGGGCTGGAACGGCCTTTCGACTCCTCCGCGTACGCTGGAATAGATGTTGTAGAGCGCGTAACGGACGTTTCTTTTGAACGCCGTCAGCCTGCGCGACTCATCTTCCGTGATGCCCAACTTGGGAGCGATGGTGACGTTGGTGCCCCACACCGCGTCCCAGGCGAGCGTGTGCTCCGAGCGCAGGTGCTTGTATATCTTGCCGTCCCCGTTGCCCGGACGGCTAGCCGCCCCCCTGGCCACCAGCGTCAGCAGCACGCGCTTGCTCTCCGTCTCGGGATCGCTCGTGTCGAAGGACGTCATCGTGCACGTTACGGCGTGAAAACGATACTCGCGGATTTTAGGCTTGGTCGACTCCTCCTCGTCACCGTCATATGTTTCGACGACTTTACCGTTCCGCATGTCGATCGCGTCGAAACCGACGCCCGAATCGGCGCCCGATACGTTGAACCCCCTGTTCTCGAACGCGACTTGCTCCTCCTCTTTTTCCCAAAGGTAGCACGTGCTCGAACACATCGTCATTCCGGGGCGCGACAAGGCGCCGAGGGCGGCCAGAGCAGATCCGCTCGTAAGAGGCAGAGATGCGGTGGCCGAGAACATGTAGACGCTCCTGCCTCCGTCCGCCATCAAGATGGTGTCCGACGAGAATCGGGCAGTGTGCGCTACTTGGCGCGGAGCGCGTACTTCGTGGAAAAAACGCGCGCTGCCGTCTTCCGTGCCGACCGCGTCCTCGCTCTCTGGATCCTTTTGTCGCACGCGCACGCGGTAGGTGTGCATGGTCACGTAAGGGTACTGGCGCAGGGGGAAGCTCGAACAGGCGATCTCCGCTACGACTGAGGAACTGCCGTCTTCTCCCTGACTGTCGCTGCCTCCCTCGCTGCTCTCGTTGTTTCCGTGTTCTCGATCATAGCGGACAACGTCATGCACGGATTGAAACGTGCCGGTATTCATTTGCAACTCCGCCCTCTTCAAAACGTAGCGCGTTGTCTCTCCTCCGTCTTCGATACGTCGCCGTTCGAATAGTCGAGCCGTTCCCGACGTAAACGTTTCCAGAGCCTCGAGCATCGGCCCTTCATCGACGGCAGCGGTGGGCGAAGGAGCTATCACGCTCCTTTCGAAATCGACTCCCTTGTGCTTTCCCAAGGCAACCAGCGTGGCCATTTTTCCGTTCGCCAAACAGGCGGGAGTATGCCGCTCCTTGCCCCTGGCTTCTTCGTCTTCCTCTGGGAGGTACAGTCGCCAAGAGCCGTCGTATTGCATGACGAGCGAGCCGTGTTTTTTTCCCTTTTACAATACGCTCTACTTTGTTTGGTTTAGGCGGGCGCGAATGATGATACGCATACATACATAAACCGGACACGAACATGTCGTCCGGAGCGATTACTACGGACACTATGTCATCGCCATCGTCGACCGTCATAGTGTTCAATAGTGCGGTACCGCATTGGAACGTGCTCTCGAACTTTTACAGGTGCAAGCTCTTTGACGTCCGGCATGATCTCGAATTTTACAGCGTCGAGGCGTATTTCCAAGCCCAAAAATTCGCGGGAAGACCAAACGCGCGGGAATTGATGGAGAAAAATTTCGCTGGACCGGACGTCGAGCCGTTGCGGGCGAAACGTCGAGGCAGGAGCGTACGCATGACCCCCGAGGAGGTGCGTGCATGGACGGGAGAGGGAGGTGGAGATGGCGACGCCGATCAAAACGCCCGTCGAAATCAGGCGATGCGCGAAGCCCTACGCGTCAAGTTCTCGGACCCCACCTGTCGATCCGTGTTGCTCGCGACAGGCGATGCTCGGCTGATCGAGTGCCTGCCCGGTCGCCAGTCCGGAGGGTATTGGGGCGTCAAAAAGAACGGCGAAGGACTGAACATGCTGGGAAGGATGCTCATGGAAGAACGAGAACGAGAAAGAGCGAACGCCGCGGTGCGATACCACGACAGCTGATTTCCTTTGCATGTAAAAAATTTGATACCTCGGTTGTGAGCCTCACCCACCATGCTGAGCTGAGCTTCTACGACCCCTTGACATTGTCCCCCCCCCCTTCGAGATATCCCCATATACACATATCCCGAGCCCTATCACCCATGAGTGGAGCGGCAGCGATCACCTCTTTCCGTGATTGTTTCGACCGCTTGTGGCGCATTTGCGGACAAGATCCGATGACCAGGGCATCCTCTTTGCATCTCCTGATCTCGAACGTCTCGGGGATTCCTGTAGCGGCCTTGGGATTCGCTTTCTACAAGAGCATCCGCGCATGCTTTGAGCAGGACCCCGAACTCCTCAAACTGTACTTCGCTCAATGCGCGGAGTTTCACCGCAGGAAAAGCGAAGCTGATGACACCAGGGAGATACTGCAGGAGAGGGAGAGGGAGAGGCAGCTGTGGTGGTACCAGGACGTGGAAATCATAGTTGAGGAGCCCGAGGAGGAGCCTGAACAAGACCTGACCGATCTCGCGACTGTGATCGATTACGAGGGCCTAGAGTCCCTTGAGAAGGTGCACAGCAAGCGCAAAAACGATAAGATGCGGGTGAAGATCAGGAAGCAGAAAAGCCGGAACACAGTTTCGGAGAGCAGCTCCGTGGTTTCCTCCCTCTCATCCTCCTCATCTAAGAGTGACAGCAGCGAGCTCTCGTCCGTTACAGAGCCGCGAAAGGTACAGGAACGCTCCTCCTTGGAGGAGGAACGGAAGAAGAAGCGGGTGCAACAACAGAAACGCTCCAAGGCGCGGGACGCCAAGTACTCGGTGTCCATCGCAGCTGCTTTGGACGACTGAACGGATACTGCCGATGATGATTATCGCAGCGCAGGCGAGCTCGATAGACTGAGACCCGACTTTTTTGCACGGAAAGAACGTTGTCAGAGCCCTGCGTCGTCGAACACGTAATGGCCCTTGACCGGTCGCTTAGTCGCTCGGATGCTGCAGTCGGCTTTCGTTCTATCCTCGCGTCGCGTGGAATACGCGTCGAACCGCCGCAACCCTTCGCACCCTTCGCACCCTTCAAAACCTTGACTAATTACGCGACGCAACAAGGCCCGGATCCCGGTCATCCCGAACGTTCTGACCGCTTTCGAAAATTTTGTTTTTTCGCGGGCGTTCAGCAGGAGGGATTCCCATGCGCGCGTGCGGAGGTAGTACTCGACGTGAATTTCGAGCAAACCGTCCTTGGCTTTCAATTCGTTTCGCGGCGCTTCTAAATTTTCCGTGGCCCAGCGCAAGTACGCGCCGGGAAGATCGCCGATGCGAGATCCCACGTGCTTTCCCCACGCCATGCGCTTTTCGCGCGAAGCCACGTAATAGCCAGACGCGCGATCGAGCCACGCCGAGAAGAGATCCGCGACGCACCTTCGCACGTTATCTTGCTCGCAGTCCACGAGTCGTTTTCCGACGATAGCGGCTGCAACCATGAATCCGACGTTCGTCCCGCCCCCCCAAACTTCCGTATCGAATATCGCGCTCGGAGGCAGGCTTTCGAGGGTGCGAAACAGCACGTCCAGCCCGGGAAAAGGACGGAGACGATCGTCCCTGTAATCGACGATGTTTCGCGGAAAAGGTTGCAGCTGTTCCCGCGAAACGGGCCACTCGATCGGGAACGAAAATAATTCGTATCTGTCGATTTCACGGGAAACGTCTCCACCTGAAGCACAAGCGCCAACGACGACTTCATGCAATCCCCGAAAAGAAGGTCCTGGATCCAGAAGGATGCGCACGACGTTCGGAGACGACGAAGAGACGGCGGCGATTTCTTTCATATCGCTCAGGAACGTTTTCGACGCTTTGATGACGCCGCGCAATGCGGGTGGATACGCGCCTTTGAGGCGAAGCTTGGTAAATGAGGAATATATCGCGCTCTTTTTTTTTGGCGGATTGAAAAACACGTGATCGACGTCGTAAAGCCGTTCGAGTTCGCTCTTTGGAGATCCAGAGTATGACGGATCTTCCGAAGAGGACTTGGCAGTATTCATCGCGGCTGCATCGACGATCCAGACGATTCCGAGCTCGAAGTTGGAGCACGCCGCGCACATGCGCGCCAGCGCGTCCGTTTCCGAAATGGGAGAGTGCTGGAACTCGACGACGGGACCTCGACCGCGATCCAATAATGCGTCCGCGATAAATGTTCTCGTTTCGTACCTATAGCGGATCTCCGTTAGCTCTCGAGGAAATGCGCCGGTCCACCTTCGATGAAAGGAAGACAAGCCATTGGAGATCTTGTTGCGTGCCGTCTCTTCGTGATCGGGATAGTCAGACGTCGACGACACCGTCAGGCAGCTGCATTCGCGCCGATGTCTGAAATGCGGCGTCACGTTGCGCGAGTTCGTCGCGCACAGGGCGACCTCTTCGTTGCAATAGGCGCACCGAAAGTCGCGCGCACAGGTGCCCAGGCCATGGTGTGCGTCGTGAGCCATCGACACCGCGTCGACGAATCTTGTCCCGTTGGATAGCCGCCTCTCGTCGTCGACAAGAACCGCGTAACGCATCATCGCGCTTGTTGCTTGACGAAAAACAAAAACGCCGTGCAAAACGACCGATCTTCCTATCCGTTTATCCTGATCTTTTATTGCTGTTTGTACGTGTTGTGACAACACGCATCCGTCGATAGTGAGCGTCCCTTGAAGCAGGTTGAGAAAGAACTCGAGCGTTTGCCGTCGCCCATTGTCGTCGCTCATGAAACGACTCATTACTATGTTCCACGTTTTCCCGTGCACGCATTTCTGACCGGCGCGTAGCTATTGCGGTGGTGCGCACACGCGCCGAATTGTTTGAGGCCGTCCATATGCGCCTTTGTGCCGTATGCTTTGTTTTTGGTGAATCCGTATTTCCTGTCGAGCTCGGCGTCTAGCGAACACTCGCGTAGCACCAGCGCGTCGCGCGAAGTCTTGGCCAGGATGCTCGCGGCCGCGATATTCAGGCGCGTCGCATCTCCGTTCGGCACGCACTCGTGCGGTATCCAATCGGGAGTGAGAAGCGACGCATACGGCTTGAAACGATCGCCGTCGACTATGATTTTGTCGAATGCCGTTGCTGAAAGAGAAGAAGGAGAAGAGGCGGTATCTCGCTTCTTCCTCTCGAACTGCCTCTCGATGTCCTCGAGGGCGCGGTGCATCGCCAAATGTGTGGCGTTTAAAATGTTGAGCTCGTCGATTTCGAGGGGAGAAGCGGTACCCACCGCCCAAGCTACAGCAAACTCCTTCAAAAAGGCAGCAATCTTGACCATGCGGGCCGGCGTCAGCTTTTTGGAATCGCGCACCGCCGACAGCTCCTTGGTCTGGTGCTCGTTGAAAGGGGGTCCGGGCAGAACGATAGCCGCTGCACACACGTCGAAAGCCAAAGCGCCGCGCCCCGCTTCATCTACCGCGGCTTCTCTTACGGACGCATCTGACGAGTACTCTAACATGCTCCCGCTCTCTGGATATAAGAAGCGCGTACGAACGTTTATATATGGAGGACGTGTTGCACCGGATATGCGAGGAGCATATCGCGTGCGCCTTTGACGCCGACGCTTTTTTGAGAGCCTTGCACCCTTTCCTCAGATTCCTCGATCGCAGCAGCAGCGCTGATGAAGGATACGAGACGCACGAAACGCAAGATCGTGTACAAGCAGTTCGACGGATCGATCTCGCACAATTCGAACGAAATACCCAGCTGCTGGCGTTTCGCGCGAGACTCCTGCTGGAAAAACGACGTCCACGCGCAGTGACGATCACTGACATTTACGCGGACACTTATTCACGGGCGCGTCGTCGTGATTCCTCCCTTCCGTTGAGATGGCTCGGCGACGCGTCGTTGTATCGCGCGTGCCTCGAGCGTTTCAGGGGTGGGACATCCGAAAATCATCGCGAAAATACGATCGAAGAGTTGCGCACGGAACTTTCGATCGGCGTCGTCAATTACGTCATGGCGGATAATCCGTGGATTATCGAAAACGGCAAGAAACGCGTCGCCGAGATCGTCCGTCGTCTTCGTTTCGACAGGAGTCTTACCGACATGCTGAAGTACGACGAACTCGTGCATTGGGCGTACGAAACCGTCACGGAAGCCTTTCTGCACATGCTGCGCGTCACGATGATTCATGTAGGTATATGATCGCAGGTGGTCGAGGATTATCTGGCGCAACAACGACTACACTCCCGTTTCGGTGATCTTGTTCGGTGGATACCGTCACCGTCCAGGAGTTGGTACCTTCACTTCCGTCTACACAGCGACCGCCCAATAAGGATACCTCCAGGGCTCCCGTGAACGCTTCGCGCATGAAATTGGCAGAGATATAACTCACGGTAGTATGACCGTGACTCATCTGCTGGACCCCCACGATTCGAGAAGGGTTGCTATAGGATTCGAACGCACAACCCGCCAAAGAGGTGGCAAGGGGTATTTCCGACATGTAGTATATTATAGTGCGCCACGAAATTCATCCTTCAGATTATACCAATTCAGGTTCTTTGTACCCTCGTCTTCTACGAATCCAATCAGCACCCACACCCGCTGCTGCAACAAGAACTGGTCCCGCATCCACCACCTCCGAACCCTCCTCCGAACCCTCCACCTAGTCCGGCGGCGCCTAGAGCAAAGAGACCGAGGGATGTTGATCTGGATCCATACGGACGACGAGTAGGACAACGAATGTAAGAACCGCCGTAATATCCATCGTAAGGACGACGCGTATACGAGGATCTGTGCGTATCTATTTTAGAGCCGGACGCGCGATTCGATCCGAACTTCTTTCTGAACCACTTTTTTATTCTTTCACTCAGAGAAGGCGAAGCGCGAGCCGTCTCGACTGTATGTCCGTTAGGTTGCCGCTCAGAAGCAGCAGGACACGGTAAGCCTTGTTGTCGTTGGTTACCTCGGTTCGTTACGATGACGACGGAAATTCCGTGCAAACAATACGGTGTGCTCGTCAGGGCATTGTCCGAAAGGTCGACGAACCGGAGCGTAGATGGGACCCTGCCGCTCGGTGGCGCGAACACGCGAATACCGTCGGATCTCAGCACGAGCGCTTCGAGACCCTGCGGAAAATCGGACCTGACTTCCGGTATGTTGCACCCTACGACGGACAGCGTTCTAAGACGGCAAAAGCTGTCGATGCTCCTGGGCAGCCTCGTGACCCTTGGGCACGAAGCGATCCGGATCTCGCGACAGTCGTACACGGGAACGTCGTCGACCCGCTCATCGTTCTGGACCGAAATCCAGTCACTGTTGTACCTGGCCACCATCGACGGCAACCGTTTTTAAGGATTTCGCCATGTACTTTTTATAGCGTACTCTACCCTATTTTTCCACCTTTCGGTTATCATATAAGGCTACGTCGCTTTTCCCGATAACAATCGAAAGAACACTATTCGGACCGCAGTATGCTTCGTCGCGGTTTCTTTCGTAAAAACGACAGCACGTTCGATGACGCCGCCCATCTTTCCGATACGGATCATCTAACAGCGGATGTCATAGCGTTCGTTCACAGGCTGGTCGCTCGCGCGGACTCGAGCATCAACGCTTACTTGACCGACATGCCTTTGCGCGAGGCTCACACCGGCGTCGTGTTGCGCGTCAGCGCGCAGCTCGCCTTCTCCCCTCCTCCCCCAAACACAGAATTACCACGACACGATCGATGGAACGGGACGTGGACGCCTTTCGAATACGCGGAACCTGACCAAGAAATAACGGAAAAGACAAAATCCGTGGTGGACGTGTACGTGAACGACCGAGACATCCGGGCCGACGAAGAGGAGAGTTGGCGTGACATTCAGGATCGCGCCGCACGCTTGAACAATAGCGAACACGCGGACAAAAAAATAGTCGTCAATTTACACGGGCCATCCGGTCCGCTATAAGTAGGGTTGGCTGAAACCGTATATATACGCCGTATGTTTGGAGGTTTCCGTGCAAACAGCACCGTATATATACGGTGAAACATACGGTTTCAGCCAACCCTAGCTATAAGCTATTAGTTGTCGCCGCGATCCGTTAAGTTCTGTACGAACACGTACCGGACGCCCGCCATTTCCCGGGAAAGAAGCGGTCGACTTCGAACGCCAGCTTCTTTGACGCCGGGTCGACGTATGCGGAACCGATCACCTTCCCCGCGATCTTACTTTGCGACACGCGCACGGTCCTGTTGTACAACGTCTCGAGCGTCACGTGCGCGTCCGACGACCCCGCTTCTTTTTCGAACGCCATCGCGAATGTAACCTTGGCGGTGTCTTGTTCCGGTTCGAACGACGACGGAAGCGTCCAGAGCACCAGGCGCAGGTACTCCGGCGCCGGACTCCCTTCCTGGACGGTGGCTTCGGACACCTCGAAGCTCAGGGACAACCGCAGCTCGACGACGTTCCCCGCGCGAACCGAGTATCGCGCCTCTTCCACGTCGACGTCTTCTATTCCCGGGGTATCGGGCACGATGTCCCACGCCTTCCAGCTCGTCGTGCCGACGTCATCGTCCTCGTTCGGGTCCTTCGTTGCCCCGCCCAAGCTCGAGCGCACGAACGGCTTTAACGAAACCGCCTCACTCTCGGTCGTCTTCGTCGTGGTTCTGGCGATGGATATTACCTGTGCGTCCAAATCGACTCGGCCCTCCTGCGTCAGGTCAGACGCGATGAGCTTGCGCACGCTGAAGTCGTCGCCGCCGAAAAACACGTAGTCTTCAGTCGTCGTCAAAACTTGTATGCGCGTGTCGTAATCGGTGAATTTGTGCGTGCGCACCATGTCGCTGTCCGACACCTCTATGCGGTGCACCTCTTCGTCTAACGACGCGCTGATCAGCACGCCGTCTCGTTCGTGCCAGGCAAGCTGTTCTATGCGGGTTCCGTGACCCGTGTAGGTATCTTCCAGCGTGAGTGACCCGCCCCTGGTGTCGATCTTGAGCACGTCGCCGTTGTCCAAGCCGGCGTATAGGTAGCCGGCGTTCGCCGATCCTCCCCAAGCGATCGTCCATACCGAAGCCGGTGCGTCGTACACGGCTAATGACGCGTCTATGTTGCTAGCCGTAGGCTCAATCTGTCGAATGCGGTTGTCGAACGATCCGCTGTATAGAAGGTCGTCGGCGCCGATAACAAGAGCGGTGACCCGGTTCGTGTGTTCCGTGTTCGGATCGCCTTGTTGCTCCAGGTTGGATCGGCTCGTGCGAAAAATCTTACCGTCACCATCGCCACTAAACACGTACTCTTCCGACACCGCGACCGCCCATATCTGCGTCGAAGAGTCGTGCCCGCCCGAGAAGGAGTGCAGCACCCCGAACTCGTCGTCACCGTTATGGTCGACGTCCAGCTTCCTTAGGGTTCCGTCGCTACCTCCGGAGAAGAGCACGCCCGATTCGTGATGAGTGGCGGTAAGTGACTGTGATAAGAACGAAAAGTCCGTGTTCGCTACGGCACCGTTCGAAACATCACCAGGGTCCAGCTTATATACGCGACCCGATGCCGTACCGACGTACACGTAGTCCACCTCGTTCACGTCCCTCTCCACCGGGTCCAGCTCCACCGACTGGCTCGCCCTGACCGAGGGCACGCCGAAAGTCGTCGCGCCGTCCCCCGCGCCGAATTTTTCGCCGATGACCTCGAACAATTCCGCGTACTTTGTGCGACTCACGTTACGCCCATCCGCGGGAATGAGCCCCCCGAGATCGATCTCCTTGTCCGAAGAGAGGAACAGGATCGTTCCGATGGGCGGACCTCCACCCGCCTTCAAATATTCTCCCTCGGAATTTCTGATGAGGAACTGAGCGGCGGCGATGTCGCCTCGAAAGTCGAGCACGTCCGCGTTAGATCCGCCGATAGCTACCGCGAAGTTCGAAGAGTCGTCACAGTTGCTCGAGGAAAATCGGAGCTCGTGCACGTCGGCGGCCCCGTACACCTTGAGGCGCGCGGGATCAGAGGGGCTCGAAGGTTCGCATTGCCCGTATTCGTCGGCCCCGACCGCTATTTTATCCTGGGCGAAAAAGCGCGGCGCCCGAACGTCGACGGACGATAGCACGAGGTTCGAACCGACGCGCAGCCGTTCGACGCCTCCTGTGCTGACACACAGGGTATCGTCATCGGCCAGATAGAAGCCCGTGTCGTCGTCGGTCTTCCAGGTGATGGAAGGCTTCGCCTCGTCGCCCGAAGTGCGGTCGACGCGCGCACCGTAAGCGAGGCCTATGATCTCGGCGTTATGACCGTCGAAGGACGCGACGAAGCTCATGTTGGTCGCGTTCAGCTGGTGCAGCTTTCCTCCGTCGCCGGACACGTAAACCCGGCCCTGCGAACCGACAACGATCGCCAGATGCCGCGTCTTGAGGCCGGTGTATATCGCCTCTTCGCTCATGTCGGACGGGTCGATCTTGCGCGCCGTCTCGTCGAGCGAGCAGCTGTAGATGAAGCCGTCGTAGCCGAAGTACAGGCCCTCGATGCGCGAGGAGTGACCTTCGAAGCTCGCGACGATCGACAAGTCCGAGGACGAGCGCTTGTCAACCTGTTGACCGTCGCCCCCCGAGTAAAAATAGGAATCGTCGTTTTTGTCGGCGGCCAGCGCCCAAATGCTCCCGTCGGTATTCGTGCTCTCCTGAGTCTCGAGACTGTCCTTCGAAATCCTGTGGAGGGTGTCGCTGGCGCCGAACGATCCCGAGATGATGCTGTCGTTGGCGGCGCAATAGATCAGAGACGTGACGCGCTGATCGTGCACCTTGCGCTTGGTCACGCGCGTCATGTCGGAGGTGTCGATCTTGTGGACCTCGCCGTTTTCGAGGCCCGCGTACAAGTAGCCGTCCGGAGCGACCAGGAGCGACCACGCCACATCGTCCATGTCGTCGTACTCTCCCTCCTTGGTCATCGTGCGCGCGTCGATCTTGTGCACCTTGTCCAAATCGCTGGTGTAGAGGTAGGGCGTGTCTCCTTTGCCGTCGCCTTCATACAGAAACACCGCCCTGACCGGAGACGAGTGCTCGTCGTACTCGTCGAGTTTGACGAGGCCGTCGGGATCCAGCTTGAAGACGCGCGTGTCTCCCGAGATCGTGAAGAGGCGACCGACGCCTTCGCTCACCGCGAATTTGGTGGCGTGCACGTCACCCCGGAAATCGACGGCGTAAACGTTATTGTTAGAAGACGACGGCGCGAGCGCGACGGAAAGATAGGTGCTGTCGGTGGGGTCCTTTGACGACAGCCGCATCTCTTGGGCGTCGACCGCTCCTCTGACGGTCAGCAAACTGTGCACCGCCTGGTCCGACGTGTCGGAAAAGCAGTCGTCGCCGATAATGACCTGGCCGCTGTTAATGACGGACATGCTGTGCTTCAGGTCCGTCGTGTCGTCGCGCTTGGTCTCGAAGACGATGTCGCCAAAGCCGTCCTGATTCGAATTGCCGTAGTGATCGCGAACGGCGATCTTGGCCATGTCGTACACCTTGTCGCTGTCCTTGTCGTAATTCCGGAACAGGATGGACGAGATGTTGCTGCACGTGCTCCTGGCGCGGGCGCCCTGGACGGACACCACATACTCGGAGTCGTCCGTGGCCTTGCTCCGAAACATCGCACCCGATATTAGTGTACATAGACATAATATATACAAGGTACTAAGCTATAAATAGGGTTGGCCGAATCCGTATATTTCGAATATCTCGGCTTAAAGATAACGGTTTAGCTTAATATCCTGATCGCAGGGTAGTAAAGTCTGTAAATTTTAGGTGAGTACCGCCCTTTGGAAAACTCACGAACTATTTGATATCACGAACTTCCCGGAACTATTGTACTACCCTGCCTGGTCGTCGAAATATACGGATTCGGCCAACCCTACTTATAAATTTGAAAATCTTTGTGTGCCGATCGATATGAAGGGCGGACCTCGCTGCTCTGGAGCGGTCGTAACTGGATCCTGCTGTGCATGTTGCGGTCCTTGTTCCTGTTTAAATTTAATTACTAGCTCCGCGTACTCGTCGAGCCAACCGACCCACTTTAAGAGCCCAAAAATGTTTTCGGGTGCATGTTTGTCAAAATCCGGCGGAGGCGGTTGAAAGTTCTTTTTTTTTAGGTAGTTGACCAGTGCATTGGAATTATTCTTTTGGCAGGAGCTTGCTGATGAAATGATTGTGATTATATTATCGATCATTTGGGGTAATTGTTGTAAAAGCAATTCGACTGTGTCGACCACCAATGTCTCATTATTTATTAAGAATAAGTGCTTGTAAAAGCAATCCTCATCATCGTTATTAATATCGATCTGATCGAGCTCTGTCTTGAGCTCGTTCGAGGGATTTTCATACAGGAAATGGCGAATGATATCGGAGTGTTGCTGGTCGTTTGCTTTACCAGAAAAATACTTCCACGCATCGTACAAGTTCGTGATAGATTGATTTACGATATCTATATTCAGCAGACCTTTATCCGTGATCATTTTGGTGTCTTTCTTTAGAGCATCGAACTCTGGGATTTGAGTCGCAAACGGTTTCTTGAGATTGATTTTCCAATCAGCCAAGAAATTAATTCGCACTTCGTCCTGTTCCTCGTCCTGTTCCTCGTCCTGTTCCTCGTCCTGTTCCTCGTTCAGTCCTATCTTCAGCATCTGCTGTTGTTCCTCATCCTCCTGTCGCTTCTTCAGCATCTGCTGTTGTTCCTCATCCTCCTGTCGCTTCTTGAGCTTCAGCTGTTGTTCCTCCTCCTGTTGCTTCTTCAATTGTTGTCCCCTATGTCTTTCTTGCTCCTTCTCACTTATGCTATCACCTTCTCTTTCAAACCGTTTTTGTGGTAATGATGGAGATGGTTTTGAGTAGACGTACAATCCTCCGGCTATCACGGTTCCCAGTATGTTAACAACGACCAAGGGTATGGCGATATTCGCCACCATTTAGGTTTACCGTGATTTTTCTCTTTCCCTAATAATATATAAAAGAATACTTCATCGTCATCGAGGATCATGTCTGGTGTTGTACCGTCAATAAAACAACCACGAAAAAACAACCAATTTCCCATTTCCAGGAGGCGACGCGATGCTATAATTCGACAGTATTTTGAGCAACTACAGATGACCTCGAACCAAGATAAAAATATGTCTGAAAAAGTTAAGAAAAACATAGAAATCGTAGAAAAGGTACGAAAAGAGTTGACAGATGGCGCGCCTCGAGTAATAAAATTCGGCGATGGAAAAGAGGTGCCCAACCCGACAGCAAGGCTCGTGCCACGTACTCGTATCATCATGAAGTTGGAGGAAGCATTCGAGAGTGCTCAAGCTGAGGTTAAAAAGGCACCATTAGGCTACTTGCAAAGAATCTTAGAAATAGTGAAGTCAAACGAGAGTGAGAAAATCAAGAAAGATAATTTACGGAGGACAATCGATACGATGATGATATCCGTCAATTTGTTTGTCGATGCAATTAGAAAGAGAGCGCGTGAAGGTTTGGCACACTTGAATTATGAAGCAACAGCAGCTACCCAGGTGGCGTCAGACTATGCAGAGAGCGGTGATTTCTCAATCGAAAAGTTTGAAGATGTTTTCGGTAAAGACAACCGCCACGGTGTGAACAAAATAATTAAAAACAACATGAGGGGCAGGGTAGTACAATAGTTCCGGGGAGTTCGTCATATCAAATAGTTCGTGAGTTTTCCAAAGGGCGGTACCCGCCGAAAATTGACAGAAGTCGTCACGTCAATTGACTAGGTTTTACGATTTTTCCCGGAACTATTATACTACCCTGATGAGGGGGTAATCGATCACTTAGACGCATATCGTAGAGATATGTCTATCCTACTATTGCTTCAATTTTTTGATACGCACAAGGAGGACGGAGGCATATACTGTATATTGTTGAAAAATGTCCCGTATATTTTTCCGGGAGGGGGGGGATAGCGAGCACATAAAAAGATTTCGCGGCTAATAGTACAAAGGTATCGCGACGGACGTCTCTGTCGTAGCCGCAGTGCGTGTCGTCTGAAAAGAACAGAAACCGCGTGCGGCGACGTATATACGAGCAGAAACGACTTCGTCATGGCGACGTCTACCGCCGCGTCTAGAGTTCCCGCAAACGTCAACACGAACAAGCTCGGAGGAGGAGATCCGTCAAAGATGGGCGGCAATACGAATGGCGGTACTAGCGGATGTACGAACGCCGGCACAAAGTGCGCGATGCTCTACAACTTTTTGACCACGTTCAAGGTGGAAAAGGGCAGCGAGTTCACGCACACCAGTTTCCTCAGGCCGGGGGGCGCCTTTTACATCCCCGCGTCGCGCACCCAGGAGTTTTACGCCTCGTACAAGGCCGCCCTGCGCGCGGGCGAAGACCTGTACGTCACCGAAAAGCACCGCCACATCGGGCCGGTGGTCGCGGATTTCGATTTCAGGTACGCTGACGGAGGAAGTGGCGGCGATGGCTCGTCAGGCTCGTCAGGCTCGCCGCCCAAACGCAGACACACCGAGAAGCACGTCGTCGACATAGTGCGCGCGCTGTGCGACAGCGTGGCGCACTATGTGACGTGTCCTTCAGAGGGCCTGCGCGTGTACGTGCTCGAGAAATCGGGGCCGGTCGCGCCGAAGCCGGCTCCACAGCAGCAGCATGCCGAAACAGGAACAACGACTGGGAGTGGCGGAGGAGGCGGGGGTCTGGTCAAGGACGGTCTGCACATCGTTATTCCCGGCGTCGTCACGAGACCCGCCGTTCAGTACCTCATCCGGGACGCGCTGCTGGCGCACCCCGGGTTCAAGGCGTGCGTCGAAGACCTGGGTCCCGTGAACCGACCGGACGACATCGTAGATCGTGCCGTCATCGAAACCAACAACTGGACGATGTACGGCAGCAAGAAACCGGGAAGCGAGCCCTACCTCGTCACCCGCGCCTACTCGTACACGCCCACCTCGATCAGCAACATTTACACGGGCATCACGCATGCCACCGTATCATCCTCGCCTTCCGGCGCGAAGGAACGGGGCGAGGAGGAGCACGAAGGAAGAGAGAGTTGTTGTAAGGTGGCGGCTGACTCGGAAAAGCCGGGTTCAGGTGGCAGCAGTGATAATAGCGGCGTCAGATATGACACGGAGAAGGCGAAGGCGATGTCGGGATCGATGAGCTTGCGCGGCGCAGTGGGTTCTCCCTGGCGCGGGATATTGCGCGCGATCTCCCTGGCGCGCGATCAAGCGGAGTACGTCGAGGAGCTGTCCATCCGCAACAAGTATCGCGAAACCTCGGTCAGGAACGAGATGGTGTCGGTCGTCGCGGAGCTGCAGGGCCAGATGGACGACAAGGCGCGCAAACGCCAGGCCGTGCAGCGCGTCATGGCGGGTCCCACCAAGGAGCGCGCCAACACCAGCCCCGACTGCGTCGACACGGCGCGCAAGCTGGTGCGCCTGCTGAGTCCGCACCGCATGGAGAATTACGGCGACTGGATCCGACTGGGCTGGTGCCTGCGCAACATCGACCACCGCCTCCTGGACGCCTGGGTGGAGTTCAGCAAGCAGTCCAGCAAGTACATCGAGGGAGAGTGCGAGACGCTCTGGGCGCACATGCGGCAGGGCGGCCTGAACATCGGCACGCTGCACATGTGGGCCAAGCAGGACAACCCCGTCGAGTACCGCGAGCTCATTCGGAGCGACCTGTTCGATCTCATCCACAAGAGCATCAACGGTACCCACTACGACGTCGCGCGCGTCGTGCACCACATGTACCGCTACGAGTTCGTCTGCTCCTCGCTGCGCAACAGGACCTGGTGGGAGTTCAGAGACCACCGTTGGCGAAACTGTGATTCCGCGGTATCTCTGCGCAAGCGCGTGTCCAACGAGGTGGTACAGGAGTACAACAACATGTGCGCTTACCACAGCCACCGCTCCATGCAGACCGACAACGACAACGAGCAGCTGACGCACACGCGCATGAACGTCGAGCTCGGCAAGGTGGCGCTCCAGCTCAAGCGCTCCAACTTCAAGGACAACGTCATCAAGGAGTGCTGCGAGCTCTTCTTCCGCGAGAAGTTCGAGGAGCTCCTCGACAGTAACCGCGATCTGCTGGGCTTCGAGAACGGCGTGTACGACCTCGACAACATGGAGTTCCGCGAAGGCCGGCCCGACGACTTCGTATCGTTTTCGACCGGCATCCATTACGTGCCGTACGACAAGGACGACGAGTGTGTGCACGACATCCACAACTTCTTCCGGCAGGTGCTTCCGAACGACGCGGTCCGCACTTACGTGCTGACGCTGCTGGCCTCCTTCCTGAGCGGCCACACGCGCGAGGAGCGTTTCCACATCTGGACCGGCTCCGGGTCGAACGGCAAGAGCAAGGTCATCGACCTGTTCGAAGGCGCGTTCGGCGACTACTGCTGCAAGTTGCCGGTGACTTTGCTCACGGGCAAACGTGCGGCTTCTAACGCGGCCACGGGCGAGGTCGCGCGCGCCAAGGGCAAGCGTTTCGCCTGCCTCCAAGAGCCCAGCGAGAACGAGCGGCTGAACATCGGCTTGATGAAGGAGCTGACGGGCGGCGACAAGATCATGGCGCGCATGCTGTTCAGCAACCCCATCGAGTTCCGGCCGATGTTCAAGATGGTGCTGCTGTGCAACCATCTGCCGCACGTGCCCTCCGATGACGGCGGCACTTGGCGCCGCATTCGTCTCGTCGAGTTCAAGTCCAAGTTCGTCGCCGAGCCCACCAAGGAGAACGAGTTCCCGATGGACGTCGAGATCCCGCAAAAGTTCGAAACCTGGGCGCCGCACTTCATGTCCATCCTGCTCGAGTACTACAAGAGCTTCTGCCGCACGGGCACCATCCAGGAGCCGGACGAGGTGCTGGCCTGCACGCGCGAGTACCAGAAGGACAACGACCACTACGCGGACTTCGTGGACACGTGCCTGGAGCGGAGCCCCGACGCGAACCACGTCGAGCTGCTGACCGACGTGTTCCAGGAGTTCAAGGACTGGGTGAACTCCGACAACATCCCGATGCGCGTGCCCAAGAAGAACGACGTCAAGAACTACCTGGACAAGCACATCGGCAAGCACGTGCTGGTGAACGGGATTCCGGGGTACCGGGGCTTCAAGATCCGCAACAGATATTCCGTGCCCTCGCAAGAAGAGGGCGAGGACGACCTCCTGGGGTGACACCTTCTCTCACCTCCTTACCTAGATCATGCGACGATTGCTGGAACGGGTGCGGGATACCGTCTTCCTTTTTTCATATGGATATGCCGCCGCCTGCATATGTATGTATCATATAAGAAAGTCCGAAGAGATAGTAAGCAAGAGACCGGATGCAAGAAAAATGAGCGAAACGGCATCGTCCGAAGACGGACGAGAAGACTACTTGATACCCGTATTTCCGAGCATGAAACCGCCGCCGCCTCGGATCATCCTCAGCGCGGAACAGGGAGGGATGACCCCCCTCCACTTCCTACACACTACGCGGTTGCTGGCGCATCCGGCGCATCCGGAGAAATTCGCGTCTCCGCCCTCGTATTTTTCGGCGTCGACTGAAGCCGATCGTAAACCCACCTGGAGAAAAAACTTCGTGGATGAAGACGGTCTCGGTGAAGAGGATGATGATATTCGTCGTCGCATAGGGACGAAAGGGAAAAGAAACGGAATCGATCGCAAAGACGGGCAGGAGCAGGCGCAGGAAGATGATGTCGCTGATGTCGCAACCTCGACGTCGTCCTCCTCGCCTCATTTGCCAAATTCGCGACCCGTCCCGATCCCTACGAGCCCATCCGACCCCTATGACGGTGGTTACTACGGTATCTTACCGGGAAATGGACCGGGATTTCCTTCGCCCACCTCTTTTCACGGACGGTTTCATCGTCAGCGAAATTTCTTTGGCATACGGGGGAATCAACACGGAGGTTTGGGCGGCAACAGCAACAGCAGCAGCATCATGTGCGCGAATTGCGGTTGTATCGGGCACGTTTACAGGGCCTGCAACCTTCCGACCACCAGTTTCGGGGTGATATGCTTTCGATGGACGGTAAACGTAAAGACGGGCGTCAGGGAACCGCAATACCTCATGGTCCAGAGGAAGGACTCGCTCTGCTTCGTCGAGTTCGTGCGCGGAAAGTTCGATCTGCGCAACCGCGAATACATCACGCAGCTCCTCGAGAGCATGACTCGCGCCGAGCGGGAACGCCTGCGCGCCTGCAGCTTCCACGACCTGTGGTTCGGCTTCTGGCAGACCGACAGCAACCGGGGCTACGCCAAGGAGTACCACCTGGCGAACGACAAGTTCGAAACCCTGAGGAGGGGGTACTACCTGCGGAGGGGCGACGGGACGGTCGTCGTGTCCCGTACGGATCAGGGAGGGAGCACCTCCGAGAGCGCGGGCGGCTATCGCGAACACCAGGTAAGTCGTCCGGAGGAGAGGCTGGGCCCCCTCGAATTCGTGAGCCTGGACTGCCTGCTTTCGTGCACGGGTTATTGCGAGAACGACGAGCCGGAGTGGGGGTTTCCGAAAGGCCGTAGAAACATCAACGAAAAAGACATCAAATGCGCGGTAAGAGAGTTTAGAGAAGAGACGGGCATAAACATGCACAGCGTGCACGTGCACTCCTGCATGAAGCCTTTCGAAGAAATTTTCACGGGATGTAACAACGTCAGGTACCGGCACGTCTACTACTTGGTGCAGCTCCGTCAGCAATGCGACGCTGAGGTAAATACGACCGTCGAGGACTTGCTGCTGAACGGGGGTCGCTGCCAGCTCCGAGAGGTGAGCAGAGTGGCGTGGCTGTGCTTTTCAGATGCCATGTCCAGAATAAGGTCGCGTAACGTAGAAAGGAAGGAGGTGTTCAAAAAGGTACACGCCGTTGTCACGAACTCGTTGCGTCACACGCGCGCAGGTTGGCCGGCTCCTCTATGTTCCGCCGTAGCGTCGCGCCACAACGAAGAAAAACAGGAGCACGACCAACGCGGAGATGAAGGTGTATACGCACTCCCGGGAGGAGGGACGGCCACGGAAGGTAAGTCGGAAAGCGAGTCAAAACAGACGGCTCAGGGTTTCGCTGCACCGTCCTATAAGCGCGTAGTGAGTTTTGGTGTAACACAGTCTCCGTTCGATAATGGCGATACAGTACCGTGATGGCTTTTTATCGGAGTGTATACATAGTCAGACAGACACAGACTGCGGGTTATTTTTCAGACGTTGCTGACGAATGCTGTCAGTCCGCCGTTCCGTTTCCTCGGCTCAGATGAGAGCTCCTCAAGAGTTCAACGAAAGGAGGGCATGCTCGACGAAGAGTACGCCGCGGCAGATCCCAAGTGGATGCCGATCTGGACGAACTGTTCCATCACGAAAATCAGTAGGATTCCCGTCACGACGTACAGCGCTATCTCTATGGCGTAAGAAGTCGTGAGTGTATGTCCGTCACCTGGGTCGTGTTCATCAGACGTGCCCCGTTCCTCCCATCGATGATACATTTCGCTGGGTTTCGAAAACGGTTTTTGCGGATAAGAGATACCACCGTGATCCTCGGCCATACCGTCATTTGCCGCCCCTCGGGCCTTTTTTCTCGCGTACCTTTCTGAAACCGTCTCTGGGCAGACGCCCTCTTCGTCGTCGTCGTTCCTGCTCTTCGCTCGACGTTCTTCCGACAGATACCCATCGTTTCCCTCTTCGTCCTCGTCGTCTTCTTTCTCGTCGTCATCGTCGACGGGAGCTCTGTTCCCAGATAAGCCTAAATCCGCGTCGTACTCGGCGGCGTGCGAACCGAACCCTTTCACGTCTTCAAAACCTGTAAACCCCGGGTTCAGAGGCACCAGCGGGTCGGCGGATCCGTCATCGTCGCTGAAATCTTCTCTGGTCGTCGTCTTGCCTCCTCCGGGCAGTACCAGCGGTCTCTTGGCGATGGCTTCCGCGTTCTTCATGGATTTTGTCATTTTTGAGGGTCCTTTTCGACGGATGTCCGCGAGAGGCTCCTCCGGAAAATGGGAAGAGCCGGTGTAAATGTCCATGATGTTCTCGACGTCGTCCTCGTCGCATCCCCTCATGAACAGGTCGCACGAGAGCGCGTCGGGCTCGTCGGGCACCCTGTTTCCGAAAGGTATCCGGCTGTGTCTCTGCGGAACCGTCACCTTTCTGGCGACCGGGACAGAAGCGGCGTATCCACCGGACGCCGACAAAGCCGCGGTCCTGGGTACCGCCGAAGTCGAAGTCGCTTCGTAAGGGAGATCTCCGAGGGGAGGGAGACCCTCGGAAAGCTTTTCTCCGCCGTAAAAGGATTTTGCTCCTTTGCTGCGCTTTTCCCTCTGCTTGCGGTGGCTGGACCTCAGGGAGGGGCTGAGCGACGTCGGCGCGTCCACCGGAGCGACCATTTTTTCCGCGCGATGAAAACGTCCTGAAACGTCCGCAGAGTTTACACTTCCACGAGAAAAAAATGACCGCGTTTATAGCATGGCCCATCATGGCGGCTACCCGAGCAGGCCAAAGAGAAGCACGACAGCCAGTCGGACAGCCGCCGCATATCAGCACATTATTCCGCTCTGCTTTTTACGACTATCCAGACTGCATCGATGCGCCGGTTGAACCGCCTTGAAAAGCTTGCCCGACCGGGCAACATCCCGGCGTATTCGATGCGGTGGATGTCGAGAAGAATCGACAAATGAGCGGGAAATTGTCCCGTCAAATTATATGCCGATTTATTACAAGGACGCAGAGGAGGAGGAATACGATGGCGACGACTCCAGAAGAGCCCTCGCAAGCAGAAAAAGGAGGCGGTGTACGTCCGCCGAAAGGATCTTTAAAAGAAACGCCGCCGGAGCAAGACGACGCGCTGAATTCCGTTTCATCTGATGGTGAAGGATCCGTCGCATCCGTCGCATCTTCGGCATCGGGACAGAGTGAGACGGCAAGCAGGGACGACGACCCTAACGATAACGTCGAAGTCGTGCAGGGGGACGAGGTCGATGTGCGCGTGTTCGACGATGACGTTTCGTCCGCGACATATAGTCACGGCCAGATCGAAGGCATGGTGCTGGCCCTCCTCGACGCCTCTCTCTCTACCGCTTCGCGCATTCGGGCATCGAAGTTGTCCTCCCTGTTGGTCGACCAGCGAGGCCCGTCGGTCGACGGATATGATGACGCGTTGCGATCCGCGTCGACCGTTACCGCGCTAGATGCGACTGACCCCCCGACGGTTCCCGTGATACGAGCCAAGATGTTATCCGTAACAAAAGATAATAGCGAGACACGTGACGGCGCGCAGGATGACGCGTTGGTCGTTCAGGGCTTATCGGGAACGGCGGTTGGAGGGGGGCGCGCGTGGGAGGGAAGGGAGGGGATAGAGCGCGACGGGTCGGACGATTCTCTTTCCGTCCAAAACTTTGCGAAAGATTTCGAGCGCGAACAAAAAGATCTAGAGATTCGAGCGACCCGCGAGTTTATAAACCGCGTAAATGCCGTGATTAAAAGCGGTGAACCTTACACTGAAACGAACGCGCGCCTCTGGCACCTCTGGAACCCCGTGATACACAGCACGTGGGGGGACAGAGCAGGAAACAACACTGGCGGAAATGATGGCGAAGGGGGACAGGGCCCGGACCAGCAGGGCGGATTCACAGGGAAAAACGTCGACGTGTACCGCTTATCGACCGACACAGAAGCCGTCACGGAAGATCGCCTATCGTCCGAGGGAGGAAAAGGGTGCCTCGACAGTCGTAAAGACGCCGCGGTGCGGCTGGTCGGACAGCAGGTGCGTTCGTACGCTTCAGACGGCGTAGACGAGGACGTTGTCAGGTACAAGACTTACGCGGGAGATTTGATCGCCGAATCCGGCAGGATGCTCCTGGGAGACGCGTACGGTCGCGTGACAATTGGTAAGGGCGCGGCAATCGAGACCGCGTCTTTCGACCCCCTGGCGTACCTGAGGCGCCTGAAATCATCGCGTCCCGGGACGCGGGTAACGCTCACGGGAGCTGGCGTCCTTCGCCACTTGACTCTTCGCGACGGACGCGACGACGACGCCGAGCGCGCGTCGCGAAGAGGAGTCGTGACGTTGAACGACGGGCTAGAAGCCACCATCACGATAGACGATCAGGGAGCCGTGAACGAAACGTTGCGTGTGCGTCTGTCCGGAATAGAAGACGCTCTGTCTTCCGGATTTTTCGTTCACCCCGAGGACGAAGAGGGGAAGGGAAGGGAGGATGACGCGATGTCCGGTTCATCGGCTGGTAGAGTGTTCCGTTTCGATCCCGTGCAGCTCTGTCTCTGGCCACCGGCGTATCGCGTGGTGGTGACGCTCTCTCGGGTGGTGGCCAATACCTCCGACGAAGACGCTTACCGGCGCGTCGTCGCTCGCTGCGCGCCCTCCATCGCCGACCGCGTCCTGGCGCTGCTGCATCATCTCGGGCCGGGGGGCGCCCCCCGGGAGTTGTGGAGGCACCTGACCAACGTCAGGAACGCGGAGCTCCTGACGAAGGCACGCGTCGCCCGGACCTGGGACGCGAGCTCGGCGTCTATGTTAGCCGAGTTATTTCGCCGAAACATACGCTTCGCGGAAGAAAAAGAAGGTGAAGAGGATCAAGTATCGAGAGGAAGAGGGGACGATAGTACGTCCGTCTTAGCGGCATACGACGAGCTCCTTCCCTTTCAATCTTACGACAGGGGGGCGGTGGCGTTCCTGCTGTCGCTCGAGAGAGATCTGGAGCGCAACTTTCGGCCGTACGCTTTGAGATGGGCGAAGAAGAAGCAGAGGATGGAGGGGGGGGCGCCCGCCTCTGTATCCGCGAAGGAAGGAAAGGAAAAACACGATTCTGCTCGTGCACGCGCGAACTCGGCGCGGGACGCGTTTCGAACGTGCCTGCCTCTGCCCATGGAGCAGCTGAGCAGGGAGGGATGGGACGCGCCCTTGCCGTCGCCGCCCGGACAAGCTTCGACCGCCGCCTGTTTCTCGGCCATGGAAACGGGGCAGAACGTGCTTTCCGCACACATATACAGCGCTATTTCCATAGGGGCTTTCGGCACGGGATACGTGATCAACCGGGTTGCGCGCGGCACCCCAGCGTCTACCGCGGAATTGAGAATGCGGGCTCGGGAAGAGATCGATCGACAAACGCGAGAAGTCGTGAGCGAGATGACGCGCGTCGACCATGACAAGGCGCTTCGCGATATAGCCGCCGACATCCGCGCGACTTGGGCGCGCACGTGGCTGATGAGGAGCGGCCCTCCCAAGAAGCGCGCTCTGATCTGGCCGGCCTACCAATCTCCCGCGTTCGAAGCCGTGAACGATATCGAGGAGTCACACGCATTTGAGAGCAACAACATGCGTCTGTCCAGGGAGGACCTCGGCCATTACGCGCCGATGAGATCTCCGTCTGCGGCTCCCTTAGACGAAGACGACAAAGCGGCGGAAGCCTTGGTGCTGTCGATGCCCGGCGTAGGGGCGGCGGAGGGAGAGGAGCAGGTGACGCTGTACCCCATGGAGTCGAAAAAAGGCGACCGAAGCAAGAAAATCCGCGGCCTCGTTAAGGACGGCAGCAGCGGCTCGGGATTCCCCGACGACGAAGACGCGTTGGACCAGGTGGCTCGCGCGACGGGCTTGACCGGCCGATGGGCGCTCTCGGAGGACGAGAGGAGGAGGATGCGCGCGATCGTCAAGATCAGGAACCCCCCCGAGAAGGCGGCGCACGACGTGTACGTGCAGGTGCAGACGCTCCGGGCCAGGAGGCGTGACATCCAGGCCAAATTTTCTTCGCGGCTCAAGGCGGCGGGCTCCGAAGGGTACGAGGCCTTCGAGGAGCGCCTCATCCGGCGTATCCGTTCCGACGTACAGCGCAAACACGTGCGAGGTTCCCTGTTGACCGTAGGAGCTCTCGTGTATCTGCGCCTGAAGTCCATCCCGTCGAAACCGTATCCGGAAGCATCCGTCGCTTCCGGGGAAGGAGAAGAAGGAAGGGACCCGTTGGAAAACGTTGTCCGCATAGTCGCGGATCTTAACGCGGCTTCTTCATCCCCGACTCCCTCCTCAGCGCTCCCCCCTAAAAAGGGTCCGGCGAGTTCATACGATAGTCGGGACGGGTTCGTTTCAGACGTCTCCGGGACCGACGTCTCCAGAGAAGCCGCGGTTCTTACGGAGATGCTGAGCTCCAACCTCGAAACCGGCGTGGTTCAGGCCATGGCGGACAGGACCGACTTCGTCGCGCCGGTCGAGGAGTCGGAACCGTGGTCGGGATTCCGACCTGTCATTCCCCGCAAGGACAGATCGCGGGTGGACGCGCGCGCGCTGGACAGCAGCCGGGGTCTGAAGGCGATCAAGGTCGTGAACGACGTGACCAACGGCGAATCGAGGCTGCTGGTCGCGAAGAACCGGGTGCCCAAGAAGCGCAACGCGTGCTGCATGTCTGTCGTGACGCCCGACCTCAACGCGAAGGATTTTTATGGGGACGCCCTGAAGCGCGCCCTCTCCTCCGCGGCGACTTCTTCTGATAAAGGCGGCTATGCGTGGCGCTTTGGCTCGGCGTTCGAAGGCACGCCTTCGCGCATTCAAGCCGTAAATACATCGCGATTATATTCAGTTTCAGATGCCTTAGAAATCGATCTGTTTCCCGTCGCTTACCGGGGGCTACGCGTGACGCTGCTCGGGTATCCGGAAACGGCTGCGACGACATCGTCATCGTCGCAGGGATATGAAACGCATAACGAGGACAGCGGCGTATCTAAGTTCCTGTCGTTGAACCCCGTTCACACGTCGAAGACGACGAAGACGAGCGCGTCATGGGAAGCCGCGAAAAAAATATCGTCGTCGTCGAGCGTCGAGCATCTCGCGGAAGTCGCAGAAAAGATGGGGGACATGCTCGGGGTTACGCGGTCGATGTGGTTCTCTGGAAGCGGCGACGCTCTTTCCGGGTCGCATCAGCGATATCCGCGAAGGCCCGCAGAGGAAGATGAAGGGGCGTCGTCGGGCGTGCGGACGACACTCTGGCACGCTCTGTTGGACAAGTCGGTATCGGTGTCACGGTTTTTGAAAACGAAATCTCATTTGCGAAAAACGCGTACTTCGCAGACTGGAAACGACGACGGTGACATCGATCATGCAGCGGCTTTCTTCCCATTCGATGCGGATGCGGACGAAGCGTTATACGACGATCTCGAGATATCGCGCACGACTTTGGTGTCCTTCGTCAAGTGCGCCGTCAGACCCGCATTGAACGTTTTGTTGTTCGCGGCTTCCTCTTCTTCGTCTTTCGATGACGCCGACGCTGCTGGTGTTGCGGAAAAGGAAACGAAGGAAGAAACGGATGAGGGTCGGGAAGCGCAGCTTCATGTCCGCTCGGAGAGCGTCGCAGGAGGGGGTTCGAAACGGACGGTACCAACTTCTCTCGATGGCAGAATCGACGGACTAATTGCCGTTAAAGAAGACATCGCCCGCGTAGAGCCAAGACACTTGCTCGATTCCCTCCGTCTCGCCATAAACGACGCGCTGAACCTGTACACTTACAAGATAGACGATCTCGATGTCGCGGTATGTTTTACGGATATACGTCAACGAGCGCTGGCATCCTACGTAAGCACCGTGCTCGTGGGCTACGTCTTCGCGTCCGTTTTGAACGCGCTCAAAACGGCGGGAGATGGCGAGCCCATGGTCGCCCATTTGTCCGAACGCATCTCGTCCGCCCTGATGCACGAACTGTCGCGTAGGCACCGTTTCGAAGCCCGTGACAGTGGATTGGACACCCGTCTCTTTGCACAGAGGGAGGTCGTCAAGCAGGACGTGTTCAAGTGGTACCAAATGATGACGCCCGATGAGAGGACGCTGGTCCGGGAGATCAAGAGGCTGGGCGGAAATCCTACGGCTGACGATCTGCAAGCGCTGTTCGGCCTAGGGAGTAGGCTATCGTCCATGGGTACTGCGGGAGACCCGTTACAGACCCGCGCATGGGAACGGGATGGCGAAGATGAGAGAGGCAAAGGTGACGATTCATTCGTCCTCGACGACGGAGGTCTAGAATCCGCGGCTAAAGGCATGACGGACGAAGACGCTGATGAGCTACCCGGCGCTTACTTCGAATGACCGTTAAATCTTTCTGCGGATGTTCTGCGCATAAAAAGTGTCCCTCTGAACCAGTGTAAATAAATATACCGAAATAGAAAAAATGAAGTTCTGCCGCGTGTGCGACAACATGATGTACCTGAACCTCGACGAGGAGGACAGCCTGGTGTTCAGGTGCAAGAACTGCAATCATTTCGAACCCGGGGGACGCGATGGTCACGCGTGCGTTCTAGGCCGCAATTACATCAGCGACGAGACGAAGTTCCGTCAGTACGTCAACCCCAACATCAAATTCGACGCCACGCTGCCCCGGGTGAACACGATTCCCTGCGTGAACAAGGACTGTACGAAGCCTCCGGGAAAAGACGACGAGGTCATCTACGTCAAATACGACGGCGTCAACATGAGGTACATGTACTATTGCTGCTTTTGCGAAACGTTTTGGAAGTCGGACGTCGCGAAGGAGGACGATGAGGAGCGCGGCGCTGACTTGGCGGCTTCCATAGATGGCCGCGGAAGCTAAGTCAGCTTAAAGACAATAAATTTATCCGCCAAAACAAACATGAACAGTCAGGAATCGGTCGTAATGGACGATGTCGCGGTCGCTCGCAAGACGTCGGCGAGCGAAGAACGTTATGATCCTTCTAAAAACAAAACGTCTCCCGTGTTGACGAGGTACGAGCGCGCGAAGCTATTGGGCATGCGGACCGAGCAAATCGTCAGGGGCTCGTTGCCGATGATCGACATGGAGGCGTTCGTGAGCGAAAGGGGAGAAGACGCGGCTTGGTCCAGCGCGGACATCGCTTTGGAGGAGATGCTCCAGAAAAGGACGCCGTACATCATCGTCCGTAGACTGCCCGACGGCAGCGAAGAACGCTGGAAAGTCAAGGACATGGTGATTCTGAGCTGATCTCAGCAGATGTGACGATATCAACCACCCGACCAGAAGGAGAAAGACGCCTCACATCCCATCGTCTTCCGACGTTTCTCCCGTGGTAGATTTTTCCGTTTCGCCATCGAGCATCTCCTCGCTCGACAGACCGCTCGTAGAGTCATCGTCGCTCGCTGCCTTCGACATCGTCGAGGTGCCTGTAGTGATTGGACGCCGATTCGTCGGACCGGTCCGACGTTCCTGACGGGTCCGACGACCGTTCGGAAGGGAACCGCGCTCTAGAGACGGTATCGCATCTTCTTGATATTCTCCACGCCGCAAAGAGGTTATTATTCCTCCTCCCTTGTTACTCCCTCGGTTGTTCCTTTCCGCGCTCCTCCTCGGTGGTTGTCCGTTCAGCTCGTGCATTGTTGCCGCCGACATCGCCGACATCGCTGCCTTGTGCGCTGTTTTTTTCGGGACTCCTATACCGCGACGTTGGTTTCCGCGTAATGTGTCTTTTTTGCGCGACGCTTTCCGGCGTTCGTTCACGAAACCATCAGTGCCCTGATCCTCGTCGAGACCGTCTTCATTTTCTTCTTCTGCTTCCGCGTCGTCTATACCCCCTTCCTCCTCTTCTTCTTCCTCCTCTTCTTCCTCCTCTTCCTCTTCGTTCTCGTTGTCTTCCTCGTTCTCGTGGTCGTGCTCGTCTTCCTCCTCGTTCTCCTCGTTCTCTTCTTCCCCCTCCTCACTGCTCTGAAGCACGTCCGCGGTCGTCTCCTCCAACGCAGAATCTCCCTCGTCTTTATTGTCGAGGACGAACGGCCTGGCGCTGGTGCCCGATCCCGTACCATGCGCGTTTTTCTTACTCGCGACTATCGACGGCTGTACCGACGTTCCATCAGATCCGGATACGTTTGTCGTTTCGACGGTGTTGATGCCGTCGTGAGACGCGTGATTAAGGACCGTCGTCGTAGCGACAAGAGGGGACGCGTTGTTGTGAGCGATGACGCGGCCGATGGTGTGCACGATCGCGTCGTTGAGCTCTATCTTTTTCCCGAGCACCTCGACGTCAACGGAGTCCCCTATCTGGATGCGCTCCAGGTCGACGTTGCGCGCTTGAAACGCGGCACCCTGTTTGGACACGATCACGTCGATGACCGGCTGCACGTCGCCCTTGGCGTCCAGGACGCCGCAGTGGGCGAGGATGCCGAACTTGTTGATGTTGGCAACCCTCCCCCTGATCACCGATCCTATGACGGGATTCGCCACGTCGCATTGAAACGTGACGGAAAATATAGTATCTCCGTTCAGGGTGCTGCCTTCGACGTGTCCCGAAGACACCCTCGAAAGGCGCACGGATCCCTTTCGAACGAAACCGTGCCTAGTGCATTTACCTTCGCTGTTTTCTCGCACACGGTCCAAGATGACCTCCCTGAACTCGGAGTGGAGTTCGTAGGGGCGCAGCTTGACGCGCTCGGTCACGCTGACCCTCGAGAAGATGTGGCTGTTGTCGGACATGGATCGATGGAGCGGCTTCTTATGGAAGCAGCGATGGCGACTGAGAAGGCGGGATCTCTTCTCGATGTTGCACCCGGCCGAGAGTTTGCGCCGCTTTTAAGCTTTATATATATTTGTTGCGCTTATAGCAAGGAAGCGAGCAAGACACACCCACCAAGCCTGTCCCCCACCCATCCACTCCATGTCGGACGCTATCGTGCCCATTGTGGTCGCCAACGTTATAGGAGCGGCGGTGATCGGGGGGCTGTTTGTTGCTAAAAAGTACAAGGACTCCGACGTCGAAGACGACAACAGGTATCGAGAATTAGAGGCGGAACGTATGGCGAGGGAGGAGCACCATAGGATACTGGCGGAAACGCAAGAGAGAGAGCGACGGCTAAGAGAAGAAACCGCTGCTCGAGCTCAAAAAGAAAGGGAATCCGCTCAGGCGGCGATTGCTCAAGCACGAAAAGAGAGGGAAACCGCTCAAGCGACTGCTGCTCAAGCTCGAAGAATTTCGTCTACGGAACCTGCTGCTGGACCCGCACCTGCTGCTGCTGGACCCGCACCTGCTGCTGCTGGACCCGCACCTGCTGCTACTGCTACTGCAATCGGAACGGCGGCACCTGTAGGAGCACCATTGACTGCAGAAAATTTACGGTCGTTGTCGTCCTCGTCCTCGTCCTCGTCCTCGTCCTTAGGTTCGTCGTACTCTGGAACAACAAGTTATGAATACTAGTATATGCAATCGCATTTTGAGGTCTCGGGAAATAATTATCGAGTCATGAAAGTAAAAAGAGCGATCGACAGATGGGTAGTGGCGGCATGCAAAAAAAAGCAGAAAAAGCGATCGCCAAGATCACGCCTTCTTCCGAGGGGTTTGTGGGACTCACGTGGCCCGCCTGGGTAGCGCTCGCGGGATACGTCATCCTGTGCATAGTAGTGCTCGTGCCCTTCGACATGTACGTGTACGACCACAGGGAGAACGAGTACGTGAAGGCGCCGTATAATTTCGGAAACCGGCTCCTAATCGTCGTGCTCCTTTTCTTTCCCTTCTTCCTGGGCGTATACAGCGTGAACTGCATGATGGTCGGCGACTGCGTCGCCTGGTCGTGGATAGTGGCGATCATCACGTTGATTTGGGCGATCGCCGTGATAATAACGGCCATAAATTACCGCGCTTTCAAGCTCGAAAGCGTCGCGCACTACGAAAACAGAAAGTAAATCCCTGAGATCAAAATATGACGTCCGCCTCGACGTCGACGTGACGCACCATGTCGACGCAGCCTCCTCCATCGCGGTCACGCTCGGCGTCTTCGTTTCCGACGGTGTTACCTTGCGCCGCTTCGTCGGTCTCTGAGCCTGCGGTATCGTCATCGTCTTGATTTGGAGCGGCGACTACTCTCGCCGGAACTTCAACAATCGGCGCCAAACCCATGTACTGCCTGAAGAAATCCACGTAGTTGCACGCGTGCGCATTACCCGCGTAGACGATGATGTACCCAGTCGCTGTATTCTTTTTTTCGTCTCGGCGGCCTTCGCGATCACGAACTTCCGTCCTGTACTTGGGCTCGCGATAAATGAACCTCAGCACTCGGAACAGTAGGTACGCGTCCATGAGCAGCACGGGTATTACGAAGCGCGTTATCATGAGCAGGCCCGACTTGTACGCCATCAGCTTTTGCTGACGGATCTTGTTGACCAGCATCTCGCGCATGGACTCGGAGAAATTGAGCTCCCGATGGTCGTCACCGTTTTCACCGCTGTTCTTGTCGTGGAACAGTTTCGCGAAATGGTCATACTGCAGCTCGTGCCTCATCAGGTCCGAGACGCTGTCCAGACGCGCGGCGAAGTAATAAGCGACCAGCCGCGCATAATCGGGAGGGAGGAGGTGATACTCGTAGGCGATGGGATGCATGCGCCGTACGTGTTCCCGGCATTCTCGGCTCGTGTCGTCACCGCCTCCTCCCCCCCCATTCCTATGCGCGTACATCACTCTCTCGTAAATCAAAGCCGCCGTAGCAATGGGGGCGTGTTTTCCGTAAATTTTTCGCATGTCCTTGACAAAGTCGGTGCTGAAGAGGAAGGTCTCTATTATCTTGCGGTAAGTCGTCACATCGCCGACATACGAATGGAACCCGAAAAACCAGCGAGAGAGGAGCTCCGGCATGCTGTTTCGCGGCACTTTCATGTACATCCACGTGTTGGGCTCCCACCTGACATCCGTTCCATGAAACTGTTCACGGAAATCGAAACACAGATTCGTGTCGCTCCTGGCGTAGTACAACTCCCTCTTATAGCAGCGGTACAACTTACGTATAACGTCGTCGAGATCCAGGTTGATGTCGTTGGAGGGGTTGGGGTCGGGGTCGGGCGAGTACGAATGAGAATGATTCGCTATACGGCGTATGCGCTTTTTGCGCTTAATTGCCTTTTGTCGGGAAGCGATGCGCGGATTTACTAGACCGCAACAAAAACGGCGTAATATGCGCGCACGACAAGATGACGTTTTTTCTGTAATGTCTTTGTTGTGCTTGCCTTCGACGACAGCGGCCGTTATGTCGCCGTAGCCATCGTCGTTGCCACGCCTCTTCCTCTTCGATTCATCGGACTTGCCCGTTTGTTGCCGACGGTCCTTGTGGTTCTCGCCCGGGATGGACATGTGAATGTCCGCAATTTTCATAAAGTGCTCCCTCAGCTTGCCCATGCTCACGATGTAAGGCACCTCGATGAACAGATCGAAACCCATGCGCTCCTTGGCGCACTTCGCCCTCACCAGCTCGATGAAGTCGCTGGTGTCGGTGTTCAACACCTCGATGCCATCGCCGTATTCACGTTCGGATGACCTCGGCTCCTTTTTTTTACGGTATCTGTCATTACCGTGATTGTGATAGTCTCCGAATACCAATATGACGACATGCGGGTTTGGCGTGTCTTCTTCTCCTTCTTCTCCTTCTTCTGCTCTTTTCATAACGGGCACGCGAAAGCCGTGCAATGACACAGGTCCCCTCACGCGAAAGACGTGTTGGTTTACCGCTTCTCTTTTTTCACTTCCGTCGATATAAACGGGGTGATCGTCTATATCATCGCGGCTACCTTCCCGAACGTTTACATCAACGTCCGATCTATCTGACGTGCTCGGCGTATACAATGGATGCGCGAGAGCATCCGCGTCTGCCTTGGGTCGTCGGGCGCTCCAATGAGAAGGAACGGACATGAGGATTACAAATAAATTGAACCGTGCCACCGACACCGGCCTCTTACGTCATGGAGCATTTTTTTTGTACGCCGCCCGACAATAGTTCATTCGTTGCTACTTGTGGTGCACCAGGTAGTAGTGCTTCGAGAACCGGTTTTGGCGCCCCTGAGCGCCCGTCCTTTGGGGATCCCGAGGGAGGCTGGGCGCGCAGTGCACGTCCCTGTGGACGGGCGTGAACGAGGAGATGCCCTTGAAGTAGGTGTGGTTGTTGCCGGGGCGCGTGTTCCCTCCGGGGTACTGGTACAGGGCGTCCAGGGGGGGGTCAGCGGACCGCAGGTTGTGATGGATCAGGTAGTACGAATCTGGCACGGCTGGAAAATTGCGCCACGGAGCTCCGGGTAAAAAAGGCTCGCCCGTGAACAAACCGCCGTTATGACTGGGTGGCGGAAGAGTACCCGCCGGGGGTGCCCTCTCGTAACATGGAGGCGGGTGCAAGGGGTCGCTGTAGTATTGTGGCTTCTTTCCGAGGTACATATTTTCCTGGAGGCTCGTTCGACTCGTTCGTATGATACGGAGACTATTATATAAAGTTACCGCACAAAAAATATAGAGTCCGATAACAGAACCACGCATCCGTGAGATCTGCAACCCGTCGCTCAAACCATGGAAAGCAACAATAACGAGAGGGTGGTGGACGCTTCGCAGCTCCCGCCTCCCCCTCCCGGCATGTTCGAAGAGAGCGGTCAAGTCCTGTCCACCGATGATATATCAGCCGCGGCTCTAGCATGCAGACGCGAGGCAACGTTGATGCGACAGAGCTCGTACAGCCACGAAAGCACTTGCAACCGCGTGCGAGACATGTACCCCGAATTCGCGAAACAGTGCCCTGTTTTGTTTGGAAGTTGCTGCGACCCCGACTTTCCGCTCGAGATGTTAGAGATGATGCTGCGTCACATGGACGCCGTCAAGCATAACGGAGTACCTAAAGAAAGAGCTACGGACAACGTTCTGCACCACCTCAACTCGCACTACGTCGACCCGGTGTTGTCGGGCCTCGAGAAAAAAAGGCGCGACCGGGAAGGCTGCACCGATTGAGGCGATGGTCGTGGCGCACCCATGCTAATCGATGTCAACGTCTGGTACGTCTTGTAGCATTCGTAGGCAGTAGCCGTCGGACAGTTGCGCCAGTTTCTGCAACTTGGCAGCGTCTTCGCCTGTCCGCAAAGTAAGGCTGATACGCGGCTCTTCCTCCTCCGTCGCATCGGGCTCGATGGATGCATCTCGCTCCCTCTTTGCCCTTGGCCTGCTTTTGGCGGACCTTTCACGCACCACCTTGGGCTGTTGCCCTCCGCTCTTCTTGGCCTTCTTCCGGCTTGCGTGCACTGCCGCTTCTTCTTCCTCATCTTCCTCTTCCTCCTCTTCCTGTTCATCTTCATCGCCTCCGGCGTTCCTGCTCCTTTTGCGCACGACACCACTGTCGGTCGTAACGATCTTGGCGTTGAACTCGGCAGTTGATGCCGTCGTAGAGGACTTGAGCGACCTCTGAGGAGGCGTGTCGCTCAGGAACGATGACAGCGCGAAGACGCACGCTTCTATCGGGGCACCTTTGAAACTTTTACCGTCGCTTTCCACCATCACCTTAGGTTGTTTGCTTTGGTCGGTGATGCACGCTCCGTACGTAAAGAGGATCCCCTTCAGGTAGTGCTCCAGGTTGGCAAACATCTTCGTTTCGCCTTTGATCCTCTCGAACACCAACTTCAGCGTCCGCTTCAGACTTAAGTCGTAGTCTTGGCCCGTGATGTATGCTTGTTCCAATTTCGTTTTCATCATGGAAGACCTCGCGAGCCTTTCCTGATCGCTCGTCTCGCAGAGCAGCCGACGGTTCGTGTTGTAAACCGCGTCCAGCAGCTCCATGAGCTGCGTAATGTACAGCAAGAAGAGCGTCGCGGTGCGACCCTTGACGAAGCCACTGTCTCCTTCGAAGATGTCATTGATATCGTCGATCTGTTCCAGGGTCTTGAGTTTGCGGATCGCTACAACAAAGTGCGGCTCGGCCAAGCGGTTACCGCCACCCTTGGCTTTCAGGTTTGTCGAGCCCCGAACGTCCGTGATATACATGACATGTAGACCTGTTTGATAACGGCCGTAGCTTGTGTGGACTCCATCCTTCTTTTTGATGATGCGGATTTTGCTCTCACGGTAAAGAGAGGTGCCGTTGAAAAGTTGGCGAAGGTGGTCCAGCGACTCCAACATGGCATGGAACAGGATCTTCTTCCCGTTCCATTCTGGTACGTACATCTGCTTAGTACTTTTCATGTCCTTTCCACCCCAACTGGAGGAGCCCTTGAACACGAGTGGCTTCGTGGAATCAAGAATCTCGTACACGACCGAAGACTCATAGTCGTCTCCTTGCTCCTCGTCACCTTGTTCTTGCTCGTCTTCCTCTTCCTCTTCCTCTTGCTCTTGCTCCTGCTCTTGCTCTTGCTCCTGCTCCTGCTCCTGCTCCTGCTCCTGCTCCTGCTCCTGCTCCTGCTCCTGCTCCTGCTCCTGCTCCTGCTCCTGCTCCTGCTCCTGCTCCTGCTCCT
>LKMJ01000141.1_pt1 | contig 45938 bp, 40 predicted proteins | sample 643391 | NCBI WGS metagenome assembly LKMJ01 (sample SAMN04112250, study PRJNA286221) | soda lake metagenome | biome: soda lake; feature: Kulunda Steppe; material: water; isolation source: sample PL-Br10 brine of Picturesque Lake | place: Russia: Kulunda steppe | collected 2010-07 | reverse complement strand
GGAAGCCTCGCTCAAATCTCCGATCCCATGCACATCAGCAGGAGGATTCGCAGCGTGACCAATCTAAATCGATATAGCGTTCAGTAGTTTATAAATAAATATGTTTGATAGTAATAGTATATTGTGTTTGCATAAGACTGATTTAGTCTCGTGCGACAACAGACTTATATTATTTTAGACTAATTTACTCTCGATGCCAAAATCGGCCGATTCAGATGCAGAATCTAAACAGCGATCTGTCTCCGGTACCAGCTACAGCGGCGATCCCCGGTGGACATTGCTTGCACTCGATGATATCGAGGATGTGTACTGGGCCACAGTCGCACCGGACCTGCAGGCAGACGGGTTCGATGCAGAACGTGACAAGCCCTCCTACGATTGGCTCGTTGACAACGGTTACCGCAAACTCATATATGCGCTTCGCGAGTATCACGACCTGACGTTTGATGCGTTCTGGGCCGACCTTGCAGACACTGAGCCTCCATCTCAGGACGGTTACGAGTGGCGGATTGATCACGACGGTACACGGGAGTCCATGCAGTCGTTCGTGAACCGTCGGCTCGAACTCCGTGAGAACTATGCTGAGAGTACGGCACAGACCCATCGCTACAGACTTTCACGCTTTGGTCGGACCTACGATATCCAACACGGAACGGACGACTTGCTGAGACCGGTCGCACCAGACAGCGACATCACGCCACAGGCTGCGACAACACGAGTCTGGGAGACGTTTGATGCGCTGAAACGGGATCTCGATGATACCACAGCGTATCGTATCTTCGCTATTGTTCGCCAGTGGTATCAGTATCTTGTCTCTCGTAACCAGGCCGTTACTGACCCGACGGCCGGTATTGCACAGGAGTATGGCTGGACCGCTGGGACGCCGTCGTCTGGTGACCCCGCAGCACTCTCGGGCGAGCACGTTTCAGCACTGGCTGATGCGACACGTGATCATCGAGAGGAGTTACTGGTAATCGGGCTCTGTGCGTGGGGCCTTCGAATTGGTGAGCTAGCTGGCCTCCATCGGGACCAGCTCCATTTTGATGACGATCCGTACATCTCCTTCGAAAACCGCAAGAATGGGCCTGGCACGGTCAACCTCGTCTACGGCACTGAAACGGCGAAAGCACGCATCGCCGATCTCGAAGGGCCGGATTGGAACGGATATCTCTTCCCATCTCCTGTCTCGTCTACTGGCCACCGTGACGATAGTACACTTCGACGGTGGTTTCACGATCTGGCCGACCGTGCCGAACTGCCCGAGTGCATAGACGGCGACAAGCGTAAACCGCACATGGGTCGGCGGTTCTGGTACAGCGCCTACTCGTCGACGATGACTGATGTTCTTGCACACGTCTCAGAAATCGCGGGCGAACAGGGAAGCGCATCCGAACAGGTCGTCTGGGATCAGTATCTGTCGGAAGAAAAAAAGCGGTCACTTCGACGACGGTTCATGCGCGAGCGGCTTAGGAAGGTGTTCGAGCCTTAGATCGGTACAAATTGGAACGACCATCACTCGTCTCTGATCTCCGCGTGATAATCGAATCTATTGGTGGATCAGACGGAATTCGGAGGCCTACCCATCCAGCAAAGCCAGCATTGTTCGCCGATTTGTCATAGTATTAACACGGTTGGACCCCTACGGGTACATAGAACGCAAATCGTTGGTGACAGAACTATGAATCTGGGAGAACAAGACGTTGATCTGGAGAACGAACTGGTACAACTGATCATTGAAGAGGTGGTCCGACTCGGAATGGGATCACCACTGCAAGAGCCGATTCTTGCTGGAGTCGAACGGGCATCAGAAGAGCCTGTTGTATCGACAGCAGGTGAAAGCGAGGCTGAGACAGACGACTCTGCAGACTCACGCGATACGTCGAAGCTTGTTGCTGGCACTGTTACGTTTGTCGCCCTCTCTGTGGTCCTCTATCTCATCTTTCGTTTTCTCACCGATAGCAGTTGAAAGCCTGTGGTCAGTGGGCGACCACATGCGGGGTATCTACAGCAATACTGTCGGCTCTCTCAGCAGTACTCTGCTCAAGCCATGGAATAACAACGGCGTTTAACTGCTGGTGTGCCTCCTCGAAACTCGTTCCAGTGGGCTCATCTTGGCCAGTGTAACTACCGAACTGAGTGTGGTTGACATCTGAAAGCACGGTCACCTCGGCAGTCGGTGGCAACGTCTCTAGCCCATCTTCGTATGCATCCCAGTCGAGAACGGTATCGCCATCTCCGGCAACAGAAACCACGTCGAGTTCCGTGTCCGAAATGTTTACATCACAGTACGATGCATACATCAGAAGTCCATCGACAGTCTCTGTCTGTGCGTACCGACACGCCATTGCTCCCCCGAGTGAGTGACCACCAACGTACCACCGATCAATCGAGCGATGTTCGTCGATAATCCGGTCTGCTGCGTGTGGTCTGAGCCCACTTTGCCCGAGTCCATAGTCGATGACTGCGAGGTTGAGCGGCATTGTTGGTATCACGACAGTCGTGTTCGTCTCACGGCTGAGTGGCGCAAGCGAGGCGAGATAGGCGTCTGGATGTACGCGGCCACCCGGATAAAAGACAATACCTGCTTCGGGGGATGCATCTGCTGGTTCGAGAACGTATCCCCGGTCGGTCTCTTCAACTATTACACCCGGGTCGTTCTCGACTGCTGTAATACTTTCCGCAGAACCGTGATAGGGCGTCGAAACGAACACCGTTCCAATAGCGACAACGACAAAGAGAACACCGATACTCCAGACGAAGAGTCGTTTTCCCTGCCGACGGAAGATGTCTTCGTACCCTGTATGATCGGCCATTGACACCAGTTCAGACCGATGTAGTATGAAACCAGGTGCAACTGATTGCCCTAGGTGCGAGAACGCGAGTCACTGTCGTGGCGCTGAATCAGGTGTCGGATTGGAAAGAGCGTCTTTGGGGGCAGTCGTTCTGGATGTGCCCACTGGATATCGAATACACCCTCGGCGACGTTCGGGGTCGCCGCGGAACAGAGGTCACAGTCGAAGACTGTGTATACCGAGAGTCGCCGGGAGCTCATATGCGCGTATGGGACCTGACCCACCGTGCGAATAATATCTATCTCACAGTGGAGTTCTTCTTCGAGTTCGCGTTCTAACGCCGCAACAGGTGATTCGTCGTCTTTGACACCACCACCAGGAAGCGTCCAGAACGGTGTTCCATCAGAATGCATTTCCTTGACGAGAAGGACTCGATCACCGACCTGCACGAGAGCTTTCACTCCCGCACGGAGTCTCACGTCTGCCACCGCAAAGGTCTGAATATCGATAGACATAACTCTGATTTTTGTACCGTTCCCTTATTAGTAAGAGCGGTATACTGATTGGTTGTCAAAGGGGGTTTCGGGGTGGGTCTTTGAGTAGTTTTTGCCCTGACTGCTCGTCTCGCCCGTATCTGTCATTGATACGACTAATCGTAGGTAACACTGGTGTTAGCTCGAAGTAAAGTGTCCCGAGGCCATCCTATACGCAATGACGGCCAATCCACCGACGCCAGGTATTCATCACGTCACCTGTATCGCAGGTGATCCACAGCAAAATATTGATTTCTGGGTCGAGGTCCTTGGACTCAGGCTGGTCAAGCGATCAATCAATCAGGATGACCCCGGTACATATCACTTCTTTTTCGCTGACGCTTGTGGAACACCCGGAACGAGTATGACCTTCTTCCCATGGGAGGAGCTGTCCGCGGGAAAAGTCGGGTCAGGACAGGTGTCACGAACCGCATTTCGTGTCCCCACAGGGAGTCTGGATTACTGGGAGAGACGGTTCGACGAGTACGATGTGAGCTATGAGAACCGCGTTGAACGGTTCGGAGAGCAGGTGCTTCCGTTCCGTGACCCGGATGGTCTCCCGCTGGAACTCATCGAGGGTGAGATTCCAGCAGACGACCCAACGACACCGTGGACCGAGTTCGTCCCCGAAGCGTCTGCAATCAGGGGCTTTCACTCGGTCACACTCTGGCTTGCGGATCCGGAACGAACCGAATCAGTGCTCCAGACGATGGGCCTCGAAAAACAGGGGACAGAACAGACCGAGGGCGATACACCTGGTGATCAACGGACACGGTACGAAGCGCGTGGGACTGTTGGACAGTACGTCGATATTCTCCCAACAATCGAGAGCGGACGACAGGGACACGGCACAGTCCATCACGTCGCCTTCCAGACCCCTTCCGACGCTGACCAGCAAGCGATGCGCGAAGCTGTCCAATCTCTCGGATTGCGACCGACGGCACAGATCGACCGTCACTGGTTCCGATCGGTCTACTTCAGAGAGTTCAACGGTGTTCTGTTCGAACTGGCGACGAGCGGCCCTGGCTACACGAGTGATGAGACACTTGATGAACTCGGTTCGCGCCTCGTGTTGCCCGGAAAATTTGAACACCGCCGAGAACAGATCGAAGCAGGACTTCCAACCGTGACTGTTCCGAGCGGCGACTCACGCTGACACGACAAACTCCGTCCGTTCCAGCTGTGTCCCCGTACCGCCCAATCGCTGTTAATTGACAGCAATCCAGATATGTGTGCTTCTGTACGCGTCTTCGGGATGATGGACATCTGAATCAGGTGGCTGCTCTTTGTAGAGAAGATACGTCAATCTGAGTTCTTCACCTGTCATCTCCGGGCTGACGCTGTGTGTTTCTTCCCAGCTCTCTCCTGGGTCGAGGTCGACAGCAAACTCGTCGATCGTCTGTGTGTCCGTAATGTCGCCATTATCGTCAACTGCCTGCAGTTCGGCGATCACCGTATACTCGATTGCGTCGTCTTCGTGATTACTCACACCGACACGGAGATCCTCAGTTTGACCCTGCTGAATTGTCTCGGGATATCCATCAGCAACGTACTCACCGGACTCAGGATCCTCTGTGAGCAGGTAGACAGCGGAAAACTGCTCGCCGCGATCTGTATCAATTGCCGCGATCCCGATACTGGCCCCAACAACGATGAATCCGACGACCAAAAGAAGGCTCAGTCGCGAACCAGTCCAGGCTGCGTGTGCCCGCATCAGTGTTTTTTTTGCCACTGTGAACAGGTCAGGAGCAAACTGGGCAGTCGCAGGAACCTCAGCACGTCGAATCGTTGCGATACCAGCAGTGATGATCGTCAGTAGCCCCGTGAGTACGAGTATCGCGCCCGAACTTATTCCAGCAACGGTGTAGTTCAACACGATGCCCACGAGTGGTACAAGACTGATACTGAGCCCAATGCTCAACAACAGCCGTTCGATTGTGGTTACATTCTGTTCAGGAACACCTGCCTGAATCTGTTCGAATAGCCGCGAGCCTGTCTCGTGTCTTGGAAACAGTGCACTGACAAGTGCATAGCCTGGCGCAAAGACGACTGCAATCAGTCCAATCAACCCCCTGCCTGGGAATTCGATAAACATCCCTGAGCCCACGGCGATCATAAACACACCGAGCAGCGAGACGAGACCGAGATCAGTCAAAAAGAGGTTGCGACCAATACGTGTCCCCCGCGAATCTCTCATTGCTCTGGATACGAAAAGTGGGTTGAAAATTACTCCCCACTTACTGCCTGGTGATGGGCAAACAGAGCCGGTGAGCGTTGGGTTGTGCAGAACCTCACTCACAGTGTTTCAGACGAGACTCTTGCTGTATTTTCGTATGAACAGTAGCCGTATTCTCGCAGAAGGACGTGAATAATAATACTGTCTGATCTGTAAGCAGTCTGGTATACGCAGATGGAGCTAACCGTCGTCATTCCCACGTTGAAATCCCGATCAGAAATCACGGCTCTCGAGCATCTACAACACTGCTCGTTCAACAACTACGAGGTAATCATCCGTGATGACTATCCAGTAACACGTGCTCGAAACGAGGGGTATCGCCGGGCAGAAGCCGAGAAAATCATCTTCCTCGACGATGACTCGATGCCCAGAGATGGCTATCTAGAAGAAGCCGCCCGAACACTCGAAGACGAAGCAGCAGTCGCAGGGAAGACTGTTCACCCACGGGACGATCTATTCGCAGGGCAGTTGACCTCTCATTACAGCTTCGGTGAGACACCGACCTACGTGGATCGGTTCTGGGGGTGTAACATGGGTATTCGCAAAGAGGTGTTAGATGCGGTCGGTGGCTGGGACGAAAATATGGGCTGGGGTCATGAAGAAAAAGAGCTGGCAAAGCGGGTCATCCCGAACTACGACATCTACTACAATCCGGAGATGGTCGTTGATCACGTTTATGCAGAATCACTGTTCGATTACTGGGTGAAACAGTACCGTCTCGAAAAGGAGACGCCGTATCTGCTCTGGAAACATGGCCTTTCGAGACAGCAAATTTCTGTCGAAGTGCTCACCGACCTGTTTTCTGGGGGCGGATACCTTGGGCGGACAATTCCGCTGACCATCGCCCAGAGCGGCCGAAACGTCGCAAAGGCAGCAGGGCGATGTGTTGGATTGTTCGATGACCGTCTCACGAACATCGAGCGAGACCGGCGGAGCGCGAACGCGGCAACTGAGGAGTGATCGACATGTCGTGACCAGGTCACATAGCCAATCTAACGCCGTCGCGGAAACCAAGCAGAGTCGAATACCCGTTTAGGACAGGAGTTGTGATTATGTAACAAAGTCCACTGCGACCAACGAGGTGGTATGAGTATTCCCCTCTTCGAACTAACGAGCATCCAGCGAGATATTCTCTACGTTGCGATGGGTCAGGACAACCCATCCGGGCAGGAGATAAAGGCAGAACTCGAAGACAATGAGCAGATAACCCACGGCAGACTGTATCCGAATTTGGATACGCTTGTCGAAAAACAGTATTTGAAAAAGGGGATGGTCGACCGCCGGACGAACTACTACACTGTGTCTGAAAAAGGTGAGCGCGCGCTAGCCAACCGTCGTCGATGGGAAGATGCATACGTAGATTTCGACTGATTGTGGGCTCTTGGTGTACCGTCTGCATAGAATTTCACCATCGTTAGCTATCGATAGCTCAGTTCTCGGACAGCCAGTGAGCTGTGAGAGCAGTGCTGGTCAGAGAGACGCTACCTGTCTGGTCTGTGACTGAGATTTCCCAAAGCGCTGAATAACAATATCTATTTTCTGGCTACAGTTGGGTAACTCACCGCCGCAAGGCGCTCTGAACGGTATTATCAACGCATGATGAACGATTATCACTGTGAACGGAGATCGAAAGCGATGCGCAGAGTGGCTGTCAGGGCACTGGATTCGCGAGTTTATAATACTCGACGTGCTGTCGAGGTGATGCGATGAGTGGCGGTATCGGGCTGGTGCTTGGCACTCGTCCAGAGATCATCAAGCTCGCTCCAGTGATTCACGCCTGTGAACGACGTGATCTCCCCTATACGGTGATTCACACCGGACAGCATTACTCGGACTCGCTGGATTCCGTTTTTTTCGACCAGCTTTCGCTTCCAGATCCAGATTATCACCTCGATGTTGGGTCAGCCGAACACGGCGCACAGACCGGAGAGATGATTATCGGCGTCGAACAGATCTTACGGGACCATTCACTCGAAACAGTACTCGTTCAGGGAGATACGAACAGTGTGCTTGCTGGTGCGATCGCTGCAAGCAAGCTGGACACCGAACTCGGCCACGTTGAGGCAGGACTTCGGAGCTTCGATAGGAAAATGCCCGAGGAACTCAACCGTGTCCTCACAGACCATGCTGCAGATACACTGTTTGCCCCGACAGCACAAAGCAAACAGAACCTCATCACTGAAGGAATTCCCGCATCCAGGATCACAGTAACCGGAAACACCGTGGTCGATGCGCTCCAGCACAACCGGTCTGTCGCTCGAGAGACCAGTTCCGTTCTCAACGACTACGGGCTCGAAGCCGGTGAGTATTTTTTGTTGACGCTCCACCGCCAGGAGAACGTCGATGACGAGGACCTGTTCCAGTCGTTGCTTACCGGGGCAGCCCGCGGGGCGAACGAACACGACGTCCCGGTGATCTATCCCATCCACCCCCGCGCAAAAAAGCGCCTCACGGAGTTTGGACTGACCGTTCCTGATTCGATCCGCATCATCGAGCCACAGGAGTATCTTGATTTCCTTCGGTTGGAGGATGAAGCCACACTAATACTGACGGATTCGGGTGGCGTCCAGGAGGAGGCGTGTATTCTCGGGACTCCCTGTGTGACGCTTCGAGAGACGACCGAACGTCCAGAAACGGTATCTGTTGGGGCAAACGTGCTTTCATCAGCTGATCCCGACGCCATCCGCAAACGGTCTCAGGAGATGATCGAGGCTGCCGGTGAGTGGCACAATCCGTTCGGTGATGGTGATGCTGCCTCTCGCATCGTCGAGACAGTGACCGATCGCAAAGAGGGTGTTCAGCTGTGAGCACAGTCTGTGTACACGGCCTCGGATACATCGGGTTGCCAACGGCAGCGATGCTTGCAAACTACGGACACGATGTTGCTGGTTATGACACGGACGAGACGGTCAGAGCGGAGCTTCGTGACGGTGATACACATTTCGACGAACCGGGATTGCATGCGTTTGTGAGCCAGGCACTCGAATCGGATCAGCTAGAGATTACAGACGAGGTCGTCCCAGCGAAGTACCAGGTTATCTGTGTCCCAACACCCTTTGAGGAGGAGACGAAAAGCGCAGATCTTCGCTACATCGAGGCTGTTGGTCGGGCAATTGCCCCGAAACTACGGACAGGTGATACGGTTATCCTCGAATCGACCGTGCCACCTGGGACGACGACAGAAACCCTACAGCCACTGATAGAAGAGTCTGGGCTGGTTGCCGGTGAAGATTTTGCACTGGCTCACTGTCCGGAGACGGTGCTTCCAGGAAATATTATCACGGAGCTTCGTGAGAACAACCGCATCGTAGGTGGCCTAAACGACGTTTCGGTCGAGTCGGCTGTTCGGCTCTATGAGTCCTTCGTGGATGGCGAGATCCGTCGAACGACTGATCCTACCGTTGCAGAGTTCGTCAAACTTATTCAGAATACCTCGCGTGATGTCGACATCGCGTTTGCAAACGAGATTGCAAAGCTCGCAGGAGAACATAGTATCGACTCGCGTGAGGCGATCGAGCTGGCAAACGAGCATCCACGCGTCGACATTCTACAACCAGGTCCTGGTGTCGGCGGCCACTGCTTACCCGTTGATCCGTGGTTTCTGGGCGCTGACAGCAGCAATCTCGACCTGATCGCGACTGCTCGGAACGTCAACGATGGGATGGCCACGTTCGTTATTGACATCCTCGTCGATGAACTGCGTGAGGCTGTCGAGCCGAAAATCGCCGTACTCGGTGTTGCCTACAAAGGTAACGTTTCGGATAGCCGGATGAGCCCTGGGTTGCGAATCGCAAGACAGTTAGCTGAGCGGGAGACGAACACCGTCGCAGCTGATGGTGGCAGCCAACAGGAGTATGAAATTGCGCTGCAGGATCCACACGTCAGTGATCCAACGCTGTCTCTGACGGATACCGAGACGGCGATAACGAACGCTGATGCACTGTTAATCACGACTGACCACGACGAGTATGAAGAGCTTGACCCAGCCCGTGTCACTGACTGGATGGACGGGGATCTCGTCGTGGATACGAAAGACTGTCTAGACCACGATCGCTGGGAAGGTGAAGGGTTCACTGTTCGTGGCGTCTGATTTTCTGCTCCAAAACGAAGCTGCAATCTATCGCTGTGGCCGTTGTCTGTTCTTCTCGAACGCTGTTGACATCCTCCCCCGCCAACGGGCGGGGTTTTCTCCTCTATTTTCGGTAATTGAGCGACTACGATCGGAGACCATCATTCGAGACCCACCCCGTAACAGGAGAGTGAGACAAGCACCACTTTACAATATTTCACTCTGTGCTCTGTCTCTCCGTGTCAGACCCACAGGATAGTACTTTCTTTGACGAACATAGGCGAACGGGAGATGAACGGTCACCCGATAATGGGGATCAGGCTATCGATGACTCGCCTACTCACGGGCAGTCGCAATCGCCCACCATTCTCGTCGGCATCCCTGCGTACAACGAAGCCAGCACGGTTCGTGATGTCGTTGCTGCAGTGCAGCCTCACGCAGACGAGGTGTTGGTCGTCGACGATGGAAGCACTGACGACACAGGCGAGCAGGCTCGGGCTGCAGATGCAGTTGTTGTCCGCCACGAAACGAACCAGGGATATGGTGCAACGCTGGGGACTATTTTTCGCTGTGCCAGTGAAATGGGTGTTGACCATCTCGTAATCGTGGATGCTGACGGCCAGCACGACGCGGCCGATATTCCGGACCTGGTCCGTACACAGCAGGTCCAGGATGTGGATATTGTCACCGGAACACGGTTCAGTGATACTGCTGCAAGCAGTATGCCGGTGTACAGACGATTCGGATTAGCAGTTATTAATCTCTGTACGAATATCGGGCTCAAACTCGGATACTCGTATCGATCGCTCTCTGATACGCAGTGTGGATTCAGGGTATACAACAGCGACGCGATCGATTCGATGGCAAACGCAGACCAGGTCGGCACTGGTATGGGTGCGAGTCTCGATATCCTTTTCCAGGCAGCACGTGAGGATCTCGACATTGCCGAAATCCCGACTGAAATCTCTTACGACGTGGCAGAAGCGAATACACGGAATCCGGTTATTCACGGTGTGGATCTCATTCTCTCGCTCTGTCTTGTGCTGATTGCTGACCGACCAGGCAGGGTGATTGGCACTGTCTCCGGAGTTCTCTCCCTGGTCGGAGCGCTCGTTCTTGCAGTGTTGCTATTTGGTCTGACTGTCCTCTACCTGCTCGCCGGAGTGGTTGCACTCAGCGCTGGTGTCGTCGGTATGACCAAGCTTCGGGACGTTATCAACACCTCTGACAGAACAGACCAGTAAGAATCGTATTCTGTGAATAGAAGCCACTATCCAGCGCATAACAATTTGCTGTACACTCCTTATATGGTGTATAGACCGGCAAATGATTTACCGCTGCGTGGCTCATTCGTATCAACCAACTTCTGGAACGTTCAACCAACTGCTTGGACTGTTATCTGACTGATGGAACCGTTCAGTCACGTGGTTTTCGCGTTGATACCTGTTCTTGGCTACTGGGTAGTCCGCTACCGTCAACTGCCATCTGGGAGTATCCTGTTTGTGGTGTTGTTCGCGAGCCTGTTTCCAGATCTGGTCGATAAACCACTCGCGTGGACGCTTGGCGTGATTCCCAGTGGACGGATGCTCGCACACTCGCTGGTGATAGCCACGCCGATCATCCTGGCTGTGCTCGCGCTCTCCTGGCGTATCGAACGACTCGGTCACGGTGGTGTTTTCGCGTGGGGTTACATCTCTCACCTGATCGGTGATTTCTACCCTGTCGTTACCGAAGGGCGGGAGTACTACTGGCTACCAAACATGTTCTGGCCACTCACGGGTGCCAACCCTGACCGAAACCCTGGGTTCGGTGATAAACTGCCCGAACTCGGTGTCCATCTCATCCCAGAAATCGGCGTCGGAGTGCTACTGGGTTCGTACATCGTCTTCGACATGGTTCGCCAATGGAAGTCCTCACGATAATGGCTGTGATAGCGTGAGTATAACCAATGTATTTCGTCGCTGCTGTAGGAGTGAATGAGTTACCAGGTCGGAGTAATCGGCACCGGGGATCCTGAACGATCGGATCGATACGCGATGGCGTACCGACACGGGCGTGCGTATGAGAACAATCAAGAAACCAGGATTACCGCTTGTGCAGATATTGTCAGGGAAAACGCCGAGAGCTACGCTGAGGAGTTCGATCTCTCGGACTCGGAGATGTACGACTCACACGAGCGGATGATTGCCGACGGAAATCCCGATATCGTCAGTGTCTGTACGCCACCAACGACACACGCAGACATCGTCATCGACGCTGCAAACGCCGGTGTCGAGGCAATCCACTGTGAGAAGCCGATGGCTGAAACCTGGGATGAGTGTCAGGAGATGGTCTCGGTCTGTGATCGCGAGGGTGTACAGCTCACGTTCAATCATCAGCGACGGTTCGCAAGACCCTATACGGAAGCGAAAGCACTGTTGGACGAGGGCCGGATCGGGGAGTTACAGCGCCTGGAAATTGGCGGCCACGATCTATACGACTATGGCACACACCTGTTCGATATGTGTGGCTATCTTACCGATCAAACGCCGGTGTCCTGGGTTCTCGCGACGGTAGATTGTGCTTCTCCAGACCAGGTCTATGGGCTGTATCAGGAGAACGAAGCGATTGCACGGTGGCGGTACGACTCCGGTGTCGATGGCTTCGCCGCAACCGGAGAAGATGGGATTGTTCGCTGTCAGCTCAGAGCTGTCGGGTCGGACGGTGTAATCGAGATCGGTCACGAAGACGGACCGCCGCTGCGTATGCGAACTGCAGCCACCGGCTGGCAAACCGTCGACACAGGACGGGATGGTGTCTGGCGAACACACCGTCATCCCGTCGACAGGGTGCTCGAGGATCTTCCATTCGTCCCCAGCAATCTGCTCAGCCCATCACCGTACGTCAACCGTGCAATCGATGATATTATCGGGGCACTCGACACGTCACGGGATTCCCTGCTCGATGCAGAACACACACTCCAGGCAACGGAGCTCATCTTCGCATGCTGGGAGTCCGCTCGTCAGGGACAAAAACTATCCTTGCCACTGGAGATCCAGGATAATCCACTCGAAGCGATGGTTGCTGAACAGTAGAGTGCCTATTGGATGTCGTCTGGCGTATCTATTTGACACCGATCGGCTAGTTAGTAATTAGTACTGACCGCTGTTGGCTTGCGTGGAGAGTCACTACAGTGTCGAGTTGGTCGTCTCAGGGTGAGTTGGTTGTTCTCTCTCCATAGCCGGCCGCAACAATCGGTTTCAGAGTTCTGCAGCCAGTTCTTCAGTAGTTTTTCGAACGGCCTCGTTGCTTGAGAGCACTGGCTCCCAGCCCAGCCCTGCGAGTTTCTCGATCGAGAGTCGCATCTTTGGAACATCACCAGTCCATCCTCGTTTGCCACCAGTGTACTCATACGCCGGATTCACGCCGAGTTGCTCACTAACGATGTCGGCGATCCGTGTGACAGATGTCGTCGTCCGAGTGCCGAGGTTGAACGTCGCAAACGGTCCCGATGCGTGCTCCTGGACGTGAAAGATCGCATCGACACAGTCACTTACGTGCATGTAGGATTTCTCCTGTCGACCGTCACCCAGGATTTCAAGCGTGGCTGGATCCTCACGCAACTTCTCGATAAAGTCCGGAATAACAGCACCACGAAGCCCCGGACCGACGATATTCGCAAACCGAACGTTTCGGACAGTTAGCCCGTGTGAGTGTGCCGCGGTGGAAAGAATCCCCTCACAGGCCAGTTTGCTTGCCCCGTAGCTGCTGATCGGCTCCAGTGGTGCATAATCTTCGGGTGTGGGTCGTGGCGCTTCCCCATACACAGTCGATGTCGACGTGAAGACGAACTCGGAAATCTCTGATTCGAGGACGGCTTCGACGAGTGCGTACGTCATCAATGTGTTCTCACGGAACTGTCGGCGCGGGGCGTCGTCGTTGACTGCAGTCTGTGAGGCAAGATGATAGACGATATCGAACCGATCGTCGATCACCTCATCTATTGCCGACTGTTCGGTGAGATCTGCCTGAATGAATTCAGCAGCCGTCGGAACCTGATCGCGTCGGCCCGAAGAGAGGTCGTCCACGATGGTTACCTCATGTCCATCCGACTGTAGGCGCTTCGCGAGATGTGATCCGATGAATCCTGCACCGCCAGTGATCAGTGTCTGCATCGTTCGCGTAATCCATCCTGTCAGTGATTGTAACAGACGGCTTATTGACTGCGACAGACCGCAGTACCTTCCTACTCAGGTCGCTAGCAATCATGCTGTACAGCACACGGCTACTGCGTGGTCGTGGCCCAGAGTGAGTAGTACATTACTTACCGTGTCATAGAATGAGTGTTAGACGACTGATATTTAGGGCGATGGCGGTTGTGCGTCGGGGCGACTGGCTATGTCAGTCCCAGACGTGACCATTCGCTTCGTGGCTGATGGCGGTTCGCTTCGTGGCGGAAGGGTGCAGTTAGTCGGTCTATCGTGGTCGACTCCACCGACCAACTCAGTTCCTCACTCCTTGCGACGGTGAGACCGACCATCACGAACTGTACTCTCTGACACGCTCCGTTACTAGTTATCACCGTTGTGAGAACCACGTTCAGGTGTGTATAATTACAATCCTGCAGTCTCGGAATAGGAATGTCGATTCGATAATGAATACTAGGGTTTCAAAACTCCTCGTCCCGGCCATTTCTATCCTGGTAGCAGGGGTTATCGAACAGATCCGGCGGACGTACTACTATCGGATGAAAAGTTACTACTACGAGCGAAAAATCCGGTCGACCGCAAAATCAGTCGGCTCGACGCTGTATGTCCGTGGTGACTGTCTGGTAAACAACCAGACAGAGCTTGGTGACCGAATATTTCTGCACGGTCTGTTCGTCCGGGGCCGGGGCAAACTCCGGATTGGAAACAATTTCCACGCCGGTGAGGGGTGTGTCATCCTCACGGAAAATCACAACTACGACCAGGGAGATGCATTGCCCTACGACGATTCACGCGTGAAAAAAGAGGTCGTGATCGAGGACAACGTCTGGCTTGGCATCGATGTCACTGTGCTTCCCGGTGTAACCATCGGTGAAGGGGCGATTATCCAGGCCGGCTCGACAGTGACAGAGGATATCCCGAAAGGAGCAATCGCGGGTGGTCATCCAGCAGTGGTGTTCGACCAACGCGATATGGATCATTATGAACGGCTGAAAGCTGAACAGCAGTTCAACTGAGTCGGCCCTGGTGGCGTTTTTCTCCATCATCCAACTGACCTCGGTCCCATTTTGACTGCCAGTAACTGAGTTGTGTCGGCTTCGACAGACTCTGTGACGGTCTGGATTCCGGAGAACGGCACTCGACAGCGGGAGGCTGCGGCAAATAATACGCGTATAACAAGATGGATACGTGGATTTGTGTCTTCCCATGTTGTTCCGTCGCGGCAGGCTTTCTTGGAGTCGCCTCTCAACCGACAATCGCTCTCGTATCGTACTCGCAAACCATGTCTGATACCGATCAAATAGATGTAACTCGAAAAGAGAAGATAGACGCTGTCCTCAATGCGGCGTTCTATACGCCGAAATTTACAGCGTTGCTCATCACATTTGGTATCTTTGTCGCCCTTCTCGAAGGAGTGGGACTGACGTTTATTGTCCCGATTGTCGAGACGATTCAGGCAGACGATCCGGCGGCTGAGGCCGACGGCATTCTGTTGGTGTTCGTTACGTTGTACGAGACATTGGGGATCCCGTTCACACTCGGATTCGTCGTCTCAGGTGTTGCAGCAGTGATGTCGTTACGGTACACGTGTAGCTTTCTGTACGAGTGGCTACGATACAAACTCAGATACAACTACCAGCGACACCTCCAGAAACGGGCCTTTAGTAGCGCAGTGGACGCACGGATGAAGTATTTCGACAAAGAAGGCTCGGACGAGATTCTAAACACAGTGATTACGGAGACTGCCGTTGCTGGCGGCGTCATCAACGAGGTTGTGAAGTTTCTCAACCTGTTCTTTCTCACGCTCGTCTATCTCATCATTGCCTTCTACATCTCGCCGGTACTCACACTGTTTGCGATTACTATCCTGGGTGGCTTTACGATAATCGTCCGTCATATCGTCAATCCGGGATACGAACTCGGAGACAAGGTGGCCGATGCAAACGAAAGCCGACACGAAGCTGCCCAGGCCGGCATGATGGGCATCCGAGATATCCGTGTCTTCGATCTCTCGAAAGAGATCTACGGAAACTTTCTGGACGCTGTCGACCAGTACACTGTCAACAAAGTAAAACTCCGCCGGAACGAGTCAGGAATATCAGAGTTTTACAACCTTGCAGTTGCAGTCTCGGTCTTTGCCCTGATCTATTTTGCACTTCGATTCGCAAACCTCTCTTTTGGGGAGCTCGGACTGTTCCTGTTCGTAATGTTCCAGCTCGGACCGAAGGTGAGCGGACTCAACAAACGGTTTTACAAGATCGAGAACAATATCCCACACCTGGTTCGCAGCCAGCGATTCATCAACGAACTTGAAGAGCTAGAAGAGCAAAAAACAGGAAAGCGGCCGGTGCCGAGAGAAGTAGAGACTGTCGAGTTTGAGGGTGTCGAGTTCTCCTACAACGAGGAGGAACAGGTGCTCCGTGGTGTCGACTTCCGCGTCAAAAAAGACGAGTTCGTCGCCTTCGTCGGCCAGTCTGGCGCAGGGAAGTCCACGATTGTCTCGCTGCTTGCACGGTATTACGAACCGGACGCAGGCAGAATTTACGCAAACGGCGTTCCGATTGACGAAATGAGTCCACGAGAGTGGCGAGACAGATTGGCGATCGTCAGGCAAGATCCGTTCATCTTCAACGAATCGCTCAGATACAACCTCACGGTCGGAAACCGTACTGCATCACAACACGAGATCGATCGTGCCTGTGAGATTGCGCGGGTAGACGAGTTCTTCGACGACTTACCGAATGGCTACGACTCACAGCTGGGTGATGAGGGTGTTCGCCTCTCGGGTGGACAGAAACAGCGACTCGCTCTTGCCCGAGCACTTCTGAAAGATGCTGATCTGCTGATTCTCGACGAAGCAACGAGTGATCTGGATACGAATCTCGAAAACGAAGTGCAGCAGGCAATCGAACGGATGGACAGAGATTACGCGATCATCACGATTGCGCACAGACTCTCGACAGTCGAAAACGCCGACCGGATCTACACGATGGAAGACGGAAAAATATCCGAAAAAGGACCACATGGCGAACTCGTCGACAACAACGGAAAGTACGCCGAGCTGTACAACGTGCAGGTGCAGTGAGAATGAGTGGTCTCCTAAACAACATATGTGACAGACAGTGGACCGCTAACGTGGCAGGCACAGTACCAGGTCCATAATTTTTACCAGCAGTTTCTAACCTCTGGACAATGTACTCAGCCATCGCGAACGCGATCAACCATCCGGATGCGATCAATCCCTACCAGGCGATGTTCAACCACCGGATGTTGCGGTCACTCTCGGATGCAGGGGTCGATCTAGATGTTATTTCACCCAGACCACATGCACCACCTGTCGGCCCATACTCGGAGTACGCCTCAATTCCCAAGACCGAAGACTGGGGTGCGTATGCTGTTCATCATCCCCGCTTCTGGTATCTCCTGCCAAAGCGCCTTTTGTATGGACTCTCCGGGCGCTCGTACGCAAACCGAATTCCAGCGTATGTACACAACCAATTCGACCCACCTGATGTCGTCCAGGGCTGTCACATCTACCCGGATGGCTACGGCATGCTTCCATACGTTCGACGCCACGATATTCCACTGTTCGTCGTCGCACACGGAAAACTGCTCAACGATATCGACAGCCTGGCACCAACTGTCGGAGAGAAGGTCAAAGAGACACTCGATGCAGCGACAGGCGTACTATGTGTTAGTGACAGTCTTGCGAGCAAAGCAGCGCGCTACACTGATCCCGCATCAGTCCACACAGTGCCGATCGGTGCGGATCCGGAGAATTTCCCGGTCGATCAACAATCACGGCTCAGACGCGAACTAGATATCGATGCCGAGGCGACTGTTGTTCTTTTCGTCGGGACGTTTACTGAACGGAAAGGGATCGACGAGATTCGGAAAGCACTTCCAGCGATCGATTCGGAGGACACTGTATTCGTCTTCATCGGTCCCGGTGGCCCGAAAGAACAGGAGCTGAAACAGGCAGTCGCGGAGAGTGAGTTCTCGAACAGATATATTTACACTGGGGTCACGTCCCTTGGGCTCAGACGGTGGTATGCAGTTGCTGATCTGTTATTGTTACCCAGTCACGCGGAGGGTCGACCGACTGTCATCTACGAGGCAATGGCAAGTGAGACAGCGGTCCTTGCCTCCAACGTCGACGGTGTTCCCGAGCAAGTCCGCGACGGAGAAACTGGCGTTTTGCTCCCACCGGGCGACGTCGACGCGCTCGAACAGGAACTGAATACGCTGGTTGGCAATCGACAGAAACTACAGGAGATGGGGAAAGCGGGAGTAGGGCGTCTGCGTTCGAAAAGCTGGACCTGGAGTGATCACAGCGATCGTGTCCGGACGATCCATCAAGCCGCAATCGAATGAGAGATTGTCACAACTCACTGGAAACGTGGTCCCGCTCTGGTGACTCGAGCGTCGGTGCTCGGGCTCTCACGAACGCAGAGGTAACCATACAGATTCTCATGAACGCAGCGCCGGAACTTCCTCAGTGAGAAACTGTTCGTACTCCTCGAAGACAGATTCTGGTGCAAAATCAGCAGCACGCTTCCGGAGAGTCTCGGCAGGAATTGGACTGTCGAGCATCTCACAGGTCGCTGCCGCAAGCGCATTCTCATCACCGACTGCTTCGAGACGTCCAAAGCTGCCCCCAGCCAGGATCTCGCGTGGACCACTCGGACAGTCTGTCGCGACAACCGGACAGCCACAGGCAAGTGCTTCGATTACCACAGTTGGAAGCCCCTCGTATTTCGAGGTGAGAAGGAACGTATCTGCCTTGTACATGTATCTGTACGGGTTCTCGACGAACCCAGGGATAGAGATGACATCTTCCACGCCGAGTGACGCAGCGAACTGCTTTAGCGTTTCTCGCTGTGGTCCCTTGCCAACAATTACTCCCCGTGTCTGCGGTCGTTTTTTATTGACCTGCTTGAACGTACGAAGCCATGTTTTGAGGTCTTTCTGGTCGGCTAATCGACCGACGAAGACGACAAGTTCGTGTCGGTCCGACTCAACCCATTCGTTTTCGACTGGCTGTTGGGCGCGCTCGCGAACAGCATCGACCTCGACAGGATTGTGCAGTACGGAGATACTGTCTCGGTCGACTCGCGTCCCCTCGACGATGCTGTCTGCGACCCCTTCCGAGACAGCGATTAGTCGGTCAGCAGACGGATAGAGTGCTGGGATCAACCGTCCGACTACTCTGTCTTTTATATTCTGTGTTCCGGTAACACCCAGAGCAGAGTGATGTGTCGGGACAATCGCGGTGTCGGTATCGAGCAACCGATTGATGGTGAGACAAACCACACTCGGATGTTGCAGATGTGGAATCAGCACGTCTGGCCGGTTCGTTTTGAGATACGAGACGACTGCTGGCAGATGAGCCGCAACCCCAACAATCGGTGTCCGCGACGGCTGTAACTGGACGACCTCAACCTGGTCGGATAACGCACCCTGGAGCTCTCCATCGTACCGTGAGAGGAGCAGTTCAACGTTGTGCCCACGGTCTGCGAGTCCATTGACGATATTGACTGTGACCTGTTCTGCACCCCCGACGGTCAGATCAGGAATGAAAAACGCAACCAACGGTTCCTCATCCGAACTGCCGTCGCTGGTTGGTTCAGTTCGTGACTCCGCAGAAGCTGAAGATGATTCGGTCATTGTGAGATGAGTTCAGTGTGTGTTTTTGATGTAGTGTTCTGTAAACGACAGTGTGAGTGTGTACAACGCAACTCTGTCGATCGATCAATCGTGATCATCATCAGTCGACGATGTACCCCAGATCGGCGAGGTGGTTCTGTACATCCTCATCGAACTCTGCGTTCGTGTCGGCTTCGTTCAACTCACTGTGTGCTGCCACCCACTCCTCGAGTCGCTGTTCGAGACGAGCGTACACCTCGGGGTTGGATTCGGTGACATCGACTGCTTCGTCGGGTAAGCAGTAGAGTGCAGACGCATCCTCACCCGAGACGTATTTCCACTCGTCCGTCCGAGCAGCTGTAACAAAACCGTCGAACAGTTGCTCGTGATCGAATGCTGGGTTGTAGGACTCGACTTCGTCGATGGTCTTCTGGTAGGTCTCAGCACCTCGCTGTGCGTAGGCTGTCTCACGGGAGGTTCTGTCCAGCCGGATCCCATCCATCCCGGTCGTATCCACCCCGAGTTCTGCGAGTATCGTCTGCATGATGTCAGTATGCTGGGCAAGCCCGAAGTCGACGTCCGCGAGAAATTCCGAGCCACGGACTCCGATGGGCACACGGAGCAATGCATCGTGTAATACGAGTTTGTGCGAACAGAGATCCAGTTCGCCCAGGAGATCACCGTGATCGGAGGTCACGACGACGATCGTCTCCTTTCCGATCCCTCGTTGGTCAATCTCGCGGAGCAACTCACCAATAAGCTGGTCCACCTGTGCGACCTGGGCGTCGTACATAGCAAGCACGGCCTCTTGAATCGTCTCGGATTCGAAAGAACCGTTTGCGAGCGTGGAGTAGACATCTGTTGTCTTCTCGAAGACCAGTTCTGCTGCGCGGTCCGCTGAGACGGAAAGCTCCGATGCGAACGCATCACGGAACGCAGGCGATGGATAGTACGGATGGTGTGCCCCGTAGTAGTGTCCTGCGAGAAAGAACGGCTTCTCGGTTTCTGCGTGGCTTTCGATCCGGTCTTTGATGATCTCGTTTAACAAATAATCCGGTGAGTGTTTCTGTTTGTCGAGTGTGAACCCACCCGAGTAGGTGCGAAGATTCCGAACGAAAGCGGCGACTCCACTGAGACCCGCTTCAGTTGCGAGCGCTGAACCGCTGACGAAATCGAACTGATCGAATCCTCGATCTGTGCCGGTCGTTTCGGAAAAAAACGGATTCGAGGAGACGCCGACAGTGCTGTAGCCGGCATCCGATAGCCGTTCTGCGACAGTTGGGATTGTCGACGGCAGTGTCTCGTTGTGACTTCCCGAGCCGTGTTTCGAGGGCGGCGTTCCGGTCATCATCGATGCGACGGATGGCTGTGACCAGATCGCATGCGAAAAACACGTCCCAGCGTTTCCATCCGGCTGTGAGCCGATCTGTTCGAGCGTGGGCGTGGTATCGCGGTCGTGGCCGCCGACCGTTGTGCGATCACCACGAACACTGTCGAAGGTCAGCCAAATAAAATTCTTTGCTGCCATTGTACGACGAACACACCCGATGTGACCGTTAGTATGAGGTTGTTACTGCAAGTGTGATTCCACCGGTCCATCCCGCAACGACACGAAGAGACTCCAAGCGTAACTCAGAACAATCCAGTGAGTTTCTGTCGAAGCACAGATGCAGCTTTGTAACTCCACTTTCCGCCAACTGATGCAACCAGGTGTGGATAGATCTGTTTGTACAATGGGTTAGCAAGGAAGGCTAACACGAAGTATTTACGAGCCTCTTTGTATTCGCCCGCGCGAACGGCAGACCGCGCCAGTATCCATCGCTGGGTCGCAAGAAACGTTCGTGCGGCGTACCAGCCGTACTCCCTGGCGAGTGAGTAGTGCTTTTCGAGAAACAGCGGGTATGCCCGATCCCGTTTTGCCTCGAAATTTTTCGTGATGTTGTCCGAGAGTCCGACCTGCTTGTAGGTTAAAATCTCGGGTACGGGCTTGAAATGACAGTGCTTGGCGAGTCGAAAGAACCACTCGCGGTCCTGCCAGGCCGGGAACCGCTCGTCTGGCAATCCAACTGTATCGATCACGTCGGCATCGACCATAATCGAGGAAAACTGGCCAAACGTAACACCTCGAAAAAGCGCCTGTAGTACGTCACCTTCTGCCTCTGCGTTCATAATCGTCGTTCCGTTCGGGTGTTCTGTCCGTTTGCCGTTGTAGACAACTCCCACGTCTGGCGGTGCCGAAAGAAACGCCTTTACTTGCTTGCTAATTTTCTCGTCGTGCCAGCTGTCGTCATCGTCCAGGAACGCGATGTACTCACCCTCCGCAGCGCGGATACCGGTGTTCCTGGCTGCGTTCGCACCACGGTTTCTGTGGTGGCGGATGAACGTTACCGATCTGAGCTCCGAAAAGGAGTACTCACCGATGGCCTCCGTAATTGGCTCTGGAGATCCGTCGTCGACGACCAGCAACTCTATTTCAGGATAGCACTGATCAATCACAGACTCCAGTGCATTCGGAAGATGCTCGTTTCGACCGTACGTTGGGATCACCACGCTCACGAGCGGCAGCCCACCGTCCGAACGTTCATGCTCCATGTGCAGTGAGTTACCGTCCGTTAGTTCGTCCTCCATTTGCAGTGAGTTCGACACCGAAGTATTTCGTTACTCAATATGTACTGGACAATAACCGACCACGAGAATCACACTGTGAACCCAACACCAGCGGCGGTTGTAATGCTCACTCTAGATATCCGAGATCCTGGAGTCGTTCGCGCGCCAGCTCTTCGTTTTCAGTGTGGTCACTCGCATCTCTTGTCCGATCACCGGCTTCGATCTTGCGACGGGTCCCGTCCTCGTAGACGTGCCATGGAACAGTGACCAGTTCGTCTGTGTACAGTCCGGGTGGATGTCCATACTCCCGAATCGGGATCGGGAACAGGCGCTCGCCGAACATCTGACCGTGATCTGCTGTCACGACAGACGTGCCAGTGAGCTCATCGAGCAGTTCTTCCACCGCCGGGAGCACCGCTTCTAGATTCTCGCTGTATGCACGATAGAGGACTTCTTCCGAGATTCCAAGCTCCCCTGACGCCGCGAGATCCCACTGGAAATCCAGTCGGTCGAGATCGAAGTGACGTTGACCGGTTGGCCCGATAAACGGATAATGGGGTTGCATAAAGTGGACAAGCAGGCGCTTGTTCGGATACTGTGTTGCGGCATCGAGTGTGGCTTCACGGACTGTTTCTGGAAGCACCGTCCGGTAGTTGTCGTTCCAGCCATCCTCTTGCCAGATATTGATGACATCGTGAAAGCTGACGTCGATTTCGTCGCGGTGGCGATAGAGCATCGGACTCGCAGTCACATACACCGTATCATCGAGGGTACGGCCGTCGAAGGTTCCACGAAGAAACTCACGCGTGGCCGACCCTCGCGTTTCGACTGCCGTGGTTTCTCCGGGCAGATCTGCAACCTCCTCGAACAGATCTAATCTGCATGCGTCGAGAATCATCAGATTGTCCCAGTCACGATCGAAGAAGTCGATTCCCTCCTCGTTGAACGACCGTGTTTTCAATCTGCTGTAGTACAGCCGATCGATTTCCTGAAAAATGTATCTCGGATTTGTGATGCCCTTTTTTATTCCCGCAAGCGAGTACATTGGCGATACTGTTTGGCAGACGGGACTATTGTTACCCAGCTAATACGGGTTGGTCGGGTACAGTTTTGCGTATACTGTGCGGGCTGTAAGTTCTTATTACTAATACACCACCAGAGAGAACGCCTTGAGCAGATGAATACGCCTCAGTTGTGGGAGAAACCACGAGATTCGTCACCGCGAGCACAAGCTGACAGTCACGTTTCGACAGATATCCACCGATGACACTGATTGGCGCTCAAATACAGTTCCAACACCAGGTAATCGATCAGGAGCCGCCCTGTGGAAAACTTGGGTTTTGTCTGACCGCCGATCTGACCGAAAACGGTCGTAAAGACATCATTGTCGGCGGCGCAGGCGAGGGGTTTCCCGGCAAGAGTCTGATCGAGAACGCTCGAACCAATGGTCTCCCAACGCTGAGACGATTACGCTCACTCGTTGGCTTCGCCGAAACCAATCTGTTCTGGTACGAAAACCCTGGCTTCGAACGCCACGATGTTGCTGTTGTTCCACATCTCGATGTCGGGGCAGCAGTGGGCGATATTACGGGTGATGGTACACCAAACGTTGTTGCCGGGCAGGGACTTGGCGAGACCGAACTCTACTGGTTCGATATCCCGGACGACCCACGACAATCGTGGGATTCCTTCCTCATTACCGACGAGTTCGAGAAGTACCACGATATTGCAGTTGCCGACATCGACGACGATGATGAGCCCGAAGTCGTCGGCATTTCACAGGAGTCAGAGACGATTTTTTATTACGACACCCCACCCAATCCACGTCAGCACCGCTGGCCAGAGTACAATCGACACATTGTCGCCGAGGATGTCCACGTCGAGGGAATCGAGATCGCCGATATCGACGGGGATGGACAGACAGAACTGATCGCAGGGACAACAATCTATCATCAAAACGGTTCAGACTGGAACGCGGAGACGATTACAACCGACTGGGATCTCACACGGGTTGCGGTGGCAGATCTGGATGGCGATGGCGAACTCGAAGTCGTGTTTTCGGAGGGTGACTCACCACATCTTGGAACACATCCTGGTCGTGTCGCGTGGTTCGATCCGCCGGAGTGGGAGCCAACGTTTCTCAAAGAAGACCTGTTCTGCCCACACTCGCTGCAGGTCGCCGATTTCTCTGGCAACGGCTGGCCGGATATATACGTCGCAGAGATGGGACTCGGAAAAAACGAGACCCCACAGCAGTTTCTGTTTTTGAACCGTGGCAACGGCGAGTTCGAGGAGCGGACGATCGCGACCGGCATCCCGACACACGAGGCAAAGGCAGTCGATCTGACCGGGAACGGGCGTCCAGATATCGCCGGCAAATCCTACGGCCCCGACCACCACGTCGATGTCTGGTACAACCAGAGCAACTGAGATGACAGGAAAGCGTCTTCTCTTCATCACGCAGCGGTTTCCACCCGATAAAGGTGGCAACGCAGCCAGAGTGCACGATATCGGAGCGAACCTTCCCACAGAAGCGTGGGAGGTAACAGTCCTTGCACCACCACCGAGTTACCCACCAGGTGAGTTCGATCGGAGTCGCACCCGAGCAGAGACTGATACTGTCGATGGGATGGTAGTCCATCGGTTGTGGAGCTGGCAACCCCAGGTCGAAGACCCCAGTATGCTCCGTCGTCTGGCGTACTATCTCATCTTCGGTGTACACGCAATGGTGTGGCTGCTGTTCAATCGCAACCAGTACGACATCGTCGTTACGACGACACCGCCAATCTCGACAGGTGCACCGGGCCTGCTCGCCGCTGCGATCGGAAAACCCTGGGTTGTCGACGTCCGCGACCGCTGGATCGACGCATCAGTCTCTCTTGGCTATCTCGAAGAAGGGAGCCTCGTCGAACGGATCAGTCGGCGGTTTCAACGAACCGTCTTGCACACTGCCGACCGGATTACAGTGACGACGTCGATGCTCGGGGACTCCCTGGCGGCGTCCTATGGGGAGTCACTCAGTGATCGGATACGCCACATACCAAACGGTGTAGATACCGGACGGTTCCAGCCACCCCCGAAACAAACCGCAGACACTGATGGCGGGACAGCAGTTCAGTCACCAACCGAATCGGTTCCGCACAGTCCCAAATCCAGCACCAACCAATCCGAACAGACGATCATCTACACAGGCAATCTCGGGAGTGCCCAGGACATCGAATCCTGTATCCAGGCGATGTCATACGTCGAAACCGAAGGCGTGACTCTGCAGTTGGTCGGAACCGGTGATATGGAATCCGATCTTCGAGCGGTGGTCGAAGAGCTCGGTTTGCAAGATAGCGTGGTGTTTTCAGGTCTCGTCTCACGAGAACGGATCCCGTCGATGCTTCAGTCAGCGACCATCGGCATAGCACCACTGCACGACGCAGACGAATTTGCCTACGCCATGCCGACCAAGCTCTATGAGTACATGGCCTGTGGCCTTCCCGCTGTGGTGACGGGTCGTGGCGAAATCGAGCGGTTCGTCGAGGAGTCAGGTGGTGGCGTCCACGTTCCGAACGATCCGGAAGCAATCGCAAGCGAGTTCGATACACTACTCGACGCAGACGAGCGACGGAGACGGCTTGGTGAGAACGGTCGTGCACACGTCTCGGCCTACGACCGAAAAGAGATCGCTCGTCAGTTCAGTACCGAACTCACGACCGTTCTCGAGGAGTACTCCCGATGGTAACGCTGGTCAAATCGATGCATCAGGTCCAACGACACACTCCCTATGAGTAACCTACCGCCAGATGAACAGGTGTATCTCGGCTATCACACGCTCACGCGCATGCAGCCACGTCAGCTCGCGGGGATCGCCCGTCGGAAACTGTACGGAGCAGTCCTTCCGCGGCTTCCAGTCGATTCTGAGTCCTGGTACGAGAGAGCCATACCGGCGCAGCCCCCTGTCAGGAGTGAGCCGATTGCGAGTAACACCCAGACGCTCCGGGAGAGCCTGAGCGAGGCGACCAAAAGCGAATACGAGCGAAAAGCAACCCAGGCAGCGACTGGTGCCCCGACGTTTATGAATCAGACTCTGAACGTCGAATCGGGTCAGACGATTGCCTGGGAGGATGATCGGTTCGAGAAATTGCCACACCTCTGGTCGTTAAAACTGTACGCGTTTCAGCCGTTGTACTGGCTCTGTCGAGCTGTGGAGCCAGGTGATGCGGCGCTGCAAAAGCAGTTCGATCGATGGATTGCAGACTGGATCGAAACGCAATCAATTGGTCAGTCTCGGTATCTCCGACGGGAGTATACACCCTGGGCAGTCTCCTTGCGGATCATGAACTGGAGTCGGTATCTGGCCTGGCGAGATGACGACAGTCCAGACAACGGATTCGAACGCTCGTTCAAACGAGCAATGTACAAAAACGCACTCTTTTTGAACAATCACATCGAGTGGGACGTTGGTGGGAATCACCTGATCGAAAACGGCGCTGCGCTGGTCATCGCTGGCACACTCTTTCAGAACCCAGAGTGGACTGAAGCCGGAAACAGTGTACTGAAACAGGCAGCGAAAACACAGTTTCTCCCCTGTGGCTATCACTTCGAGCGGAGTCCAATGTATCACCTGCTTGTGACCATGCGCTATCTCACTGTCTGTGACCTCCTCGACAGTGCTGGCCAGCAGCCGCCTGCACTGTTCACCCAGACAGCAGAAGAGGGGGTTGCGTTTGTACAGTTTCTTCGACCCCCAGACGGCCAGATTCCACTGTTGAACGACGCCGTCCATGGGCAGAGTGTTCCACTCGATGACTGTCTTCGGTATGCCAGTGCCCTCGGGGTCGGACCAGAGCCGGATGAACAGAGCCAGTCAACCCAAGAAAAGACTGCTGGCGGATACCACTGGCTGGACACGAAAATCGGTCGCCTGTTGATCGACGGCGCTCCCGTCGGTCCTGCACATCTCCCTGGCCACTCCCACTCGGATACGCTGAGTCTGTTGCTGTGGATCAACGGTCAGCAACTACTAACAGACACGGGCACAGCCGGGTACGTAAGTGGGTTCGAGAGAGGATATGCCAGAGGTGTACAGGGACACAGTACCGTCCAGGTCGGTGAGACCGAGCCGATCCCAATCGGTGGGAAGTATCTGATGGGGCCACGGCCAACACCCGAGACACGGTTTTATCCTGGTGATCTCTCACTGTTCGAAGGTCGCTACAGCGCAACGCCGTATCGAGCGTCGGGATACACGCACCTCCGTCGCGTGTACGCGGGAGATCACTGGTGGCTGTTGCGTGATACAGTAACGGGACACGAAAACAGAACTGTAACGAGTCGGCTGCAGCTTGCGCCGGAACTCACAGCAACGATACACTCCGGCGGGCGTGTACGGATCGAGATGACCGATGACACCTCGGTGTTCGTCTACCCGCTGAAGTCGACTGCTGTCTCGTTGCGGACGGGCCCGTACTTCCCCCGGTTTGGCGAGTCGAGACAACGGACAGTCCTGGAACTCGAACAGAACGAAACTGCGGGGAAACCGATAGAAACGGGCTTTGTTATTACAGAGGCGGATCACGAGCACGTGAGTGTTGAACCCGGCCGGAACTGTCTCTGTGTCGGGACAGACGAGATTACGCTCCCACGGGGCGAACTCGAGGATCAGTTCCACGGATAGAACGGAGACTCCGGTAGCAACCGACTCGGGAACAGGCCATTCGAGAGAGTCTGGATTAGACAGGTGATTTATATTTTATACAGGACAACTATCGGTATGGGAGTAACTGATCTCGAATCCTTCGGGATGCACTGGATGGACGAGAACGATATCAGACAGACACTCGCAAACCAGCGCGCCGGTGTGCTCGGAGTGGTGGTCGAGGGACGACCCTTTCTGCGCCCGCTGAGCTACTGGTTCGACGAGTCGAACGACGCTCTCTATTTTCTGTACGTGCTTGGTGACGACAGCGAGAAAGCGAAAATGAGTGACGCGACCGAAATAGCACAGTTTCTGGTCTATACTGTCGAGACCACGTTCAACTGGCGGAGTGTCCTCGTGACCGGCAGTATCGAGCGCGTTCCCAGTGCAGAGCGGTCGGCGGTCGACGATCGGATGGAAATCGAGTGGGCACCAGACCTGTTCGAGCGGGCGGCACAATCACAAACGACGGCGCTCTACCGTCTCGATATCGAGGAACAAAGCGGCATCAAGCAGCTCGAACTGCCCCCTGAACTCAGGGACCCATCCACTGAGAGCCGGATGGAGTGAGCAGGTCAAGCACAGCTACTCGTCGTATCCAAGCTTCCGGAGCTGTAGTTTGACGTCCTCGGTCACGTCTGCCTGCGCAGTATTGGTGGTCTTCGTTTCGACCGCGCGAACGTGATCGTCGAGCGCAGTTTCGAGTTTCATTCGAACATCGGGGGCGTCATCACGCAGGTCACGTGTTTCACCGTCGCTGGTTGTTCGGTCGTACAGCGACTCCGACCCGGTCTCCATGTTCCGGATCAGTTTGTAGGAGCCATCAGTGACCATCGCGTTGCCGTCCGTTTTTGTGAAGCTCTCGGTAAACACCAGCCGTTCCTCAGGCGGATCTGAAGAGAACGATGTCACGTCAACACCGTCCATTGCTGGCGGCTGCTCGATGCCAAGCTGTGAGAGGATCGTTGGGACCAGATCGACGTTTGTGACGGGTGTCTCAACCGCGCCGCGTTCGATATTGGGTCCCTGGATAATAATCGGTATGTGAATGTTTTCGTCGTACAGGGCGTTCCCTGGGTGGAAGACTCGACCGTTCTCTCCAAACGCCTCACCGTGGTCAGAGGTGAAGACGACAACGGTATCCGAGAGGCCGATTGTCTCGTCGATTCGGGAGAGAAGATCACCCAGCTGTCTGTCGAAATACTGGATCTCACCCCGATAGAGCCGTTCGAGCAGTTCGAGTTCCTCGTCGCGTGCGTCTGCACGCAGCTCGTTGACCCGGTGGAACAGTTGGATCGCTTTTCGTCTGTCGATGCCTTCACTGACCGTGCCCTCGTGTGGATAGTACGGGTTGTGCACATCCATGTAGTGTGCCCAGATGAACACGGGCTCACTGCGGCCCTCGGTCCATGAGACGACAGCATCGTTGATCTCAGCTGCGGGTTTGTAGAGGCTGCTCCCGAGCTGGATGCCAAAGCGTTCACCAGCCGTTTTGTACAGCCGGTGGACGATATCGGAGACACCACCGACGGTGACCGCTTTCTGCACAAACCTGTTGTAAGCGCGCTTTGACGCACTGTCACCGTCTTCGTCGGTACTGTCCCGACCCATATACTGGTTGAACCCTCTGTCGTAGTTGTATGCAGGACTGAGATAGGTGTTGGTATGAAAGCCACCCGTCTCGTACCCCTCCCGTGTGAGTAGTTCTGCAACGTGTGGTCTGGCGGGTTCATAGCCGTCTGTCTCCGAATCAAAATGCCACGGATAGGTCCCGCTCATAATCGAGAGGAACGACTGCTTCGTAAAGGGGGCAGCAGAGAAGGCGTTCGTGAAAGAGAGGCCATTCTCTGCCATCTTCGGGAGTGTTTCGAGGGTTTCTGGGGCGTGCTCTCCAAACACGTAGTCCGCGCGCAGGGAATCGACCGTGATGAACAGTACGTTTTTCATGAGTCTGAGTGTCGTCGTAGCGACGCGAGTGTGATTCTGTACTTCGCCTGTTCAAGCCGACTCCGTATGGCACAGTACATACTCAGATGATACGTGATTCAAGTGATTGTAATTACACACTTATCTAAAATCGGCAAATAATACTGATACTTACTCGACTTGGTTCTTGCTAAAGGAGACAAAAATTTTCGCAGTATAACTGATTTGATATTATAGCGGAACAGATTACCAGTATACGCGAGTGTCAGAGTTCTTATTTAATATGCACCGCACTTCAGAGATCTTGGTTATACAAAGACTGTTAGATAGTTTTCTGTATGTAAACAACTGTACTAGTGAGCATAATTTTGTAACAGTAGGTATATATAGGTAACGTTGGATCGTATATAAATTATACATTTACAAAGCCAAGCGGGTTTATTTTTTCAACATCTGTAAGGTATCAGCACATTCACGCCCATTTACTTTTTATTGTACTTCATTTCATGAACAAAATGTTTAAATAGAGTATGGTGTGATTAACGAATTGCATGGATCGCAAACTGGCAGCAACCGAGAATACCGAGCAGAGTCGCTCTCCCGTTGATCGACTGGAGGGGAAAGTATCACTTAATCGTCGGCAGTACGTTCTCCTTGGAGCAGCAGCTGCCGGAGCAGTGATGGGGACCGGATTCAGTTCTGCAGAGAGTTCCACAGACAGCGGCGAGGTTGTATATATGACCGATTTCGAGGAGTACGCGGAATGAATCGCGTAATTCCGGTAGCATAGATACACAATTATATTGATATATTCACCAACAATGGCAGAAAATATACTCGAGTACGGCGGTGTCGAAGGGGATGACTCACAGAGTGCTGTAAATGATAATGTCCAGGCGATCGGGGAAGCATCACTGGCAGCGGACGACAGTATGGTTTACATACCAGAAGGAACGTTCTATGTCGGCCCACCAAACGGAGTCAACAGGTGGCTCCAGCCAGGTACTGGAAAAGGACTTGGAGATGCCGGTCTTGGATTTACGGGTGCTGGCCCAGAGAAATCCACGCTTCGCCTTTCAGAAAACGCAGTCGACAGCAGTGCGAACACGTTCATCACCTACGACGGGAGTACAAACCATGGAACCGTTCGATGGGAGGAGATAACCTTCGATGGGAATTTCCAGAATATCCTGTCACAGAACAGTAGCGGCCGGATATTTGGGGTCAACTTCAACGGCGACTACGACGCCATCATTTTCGAGAACTTCCGGATGCAGAATATCCACAGCTACGGTATCCGTGGGCCAGACGAAGGGTACTCGATGTACATCGACCGCTGTACGTTCGAGGACATCGGCTGGGGACGGGTTAACCAGTCTGATGGGTCCTCGATTGCACACCTCTTCCCGGGTCAACGGATCACACGCGGCGAAGAGTGGGTGATGACAAACACAATCTGTCGAAATATCGGTGGAAACGTCGTCAATCAGGATACCAGGTCTGGTAGTGGCACCGAGCGAATCGAAAACTGTTGGATCGAGGGTGTCGGTGACACACTCTGTAAAGAAAGTGGGATCAGCAGGTTCGAAATTAGACGGCTCCACTACCGTGGGCGAACAAGAGAGTTCGAATCAAAGCTAACCAGCACGGTCATCGACAACGACTTCAACGGTCGTGGCTTCATCAAACAGACCTCTGGTGAGGTCGCGCCAACGTGGGTGTTGAACGACATCGATGCCCGAAACTTTGTCGCCAGAGCGTTTCAACTGAGAGGGACAGGGTCAGGTGGTCTCAACACAGACGAAAACTGGACGATTCGTGGCGGCGAGGAGCCAGTGAGACTTGAAAATGTCAACCTGCAAAACCGAGGGGCAGGAGCATTTGTCGAGTCCAGGGCGAGCGGGCTTGGATTCAGTTTCGACGACTTTGGCGCACTGTCAGTTCACAACGTCGAGAACGGTGTCGTCTGGGATGCATCTGACAGCGACGGAACAATTGAGACGTTTCACTGGGACGACGCCGCCTCCGGCCTCGGTGACGACGGCAGTATTAGCTACGGAACCGAAAACCACGGCGGCGACCCGTTCGAACCGGATGTTCCGTCTGAATCCGACGTTGGAATTGGGACCAATGGCAACGGGGACGAGACGCCCGACGCACCGCTTTTCGAGGACTGGAGCCCACAGTGGGCGAGTGAGTACGACGACTGGACTGTCGAGGCCGGGTCGGAATACGACGGTGGTCACGCACTGACGTTCGAACACGATGGAGATTCAAGACGCCGGTATGCGCTCTCCTGTGATGCGGTCGGTGAGCAAGCAGATGTGGAAGTACTCGACAAGTTCCGAGTCCCTGAGTTTACGGAGGGTGATCTGGGATTCCACGCGCGGGTCCACCTTCGCGGGTACGGTCGAGATAGCTGGGAGAACGGCTACTGGATCGAAATCGAAGACCGTGCTGATGCATTCCGTCTTGCAAAGTACACGAGCGGAAGCCTGCAAAATCTCGAACGGTTCGGAACACCGGCTGAAGACACGTTTTTTTTCCGGCGGTTCCGTGCCGAAGGCTCCGAGGTTATGGCGAAGATCTGGCCAGCTGATGAGGACGAGCCCGAAGATTGGGATGTCGTCGTGACCGACGAGGATCACGCTGAGGGCTGGGTCGGAGTGGGTTCGTTCGACACGGGACGAGTCGAAACAGACATCTTCGGTGTCGCGACGGATGGCGGATCTGTGCCACTCCCAACAGGGGAGGAGACAGCCTCGATCCGATGGGAAAACCCAACTGATGGCGATACCCTGAGTGAATCGACAACTATCCAGCTGGAATCAGACAGTGCAGAGGGTCAGGACGCAACCGTCGATTTCCGAATCGGAGACAACTCCTGGACGGAGACAGCGTACAACGCTGAAACAGGGTACTACGAATCCGACGTCGACCCGACACAGTTAGAGGACGGGACGTATACGTTCGAAGCCGAACTCACCGACTCCCAGGGTAACACAGCGACTGCCGAAATCGAGGTCTCCATTAAAAAAAAAGACAATATCGAAAGCGGGCACCCCGTGATCGATAGCTTCGACATTACGAACAGAAGCGACGACACCTGGTCACGATTCGATGTCGACTGGAGCGTCTCTCACGAAGACGAAGCGCTCGACACTGTTGTGACAAAACTCCGCAAGGACGGGAACACTGTGTACGCAGCGAGTACGAGTGTAGCTGGTGAAACAGCAAGTTTCACACACGTGATGCGTGTTCGTGGGGATGTCGACGAGATTCGGCTCTCTGCCAACGACACGGCAAATCAGGTGACGACCGAAACAAAAGACGCCTGAACAGCCCAGGCCGTCGGTCACCTGGTGTATCTCAGCACAGTGTGAACCTGTGATAGTCTGTTTCTATTTTTACTCGGCCCGAAAAAAGAGGACGGTAGTAGAGAGGATGGCGCTCTCTGATGGTGGCTGATCGGATGAACAGAACACAGCTCCAGGCGGCATACACAGTGTTCCGCGAGGACGGCCTCCGTTCGCTCTTTCGGACAGTTGTCCGCAACACGGGACTGTTCAACGGAGAGATACTGTATCGCAAACTCAAGCTCAGAATACGCCATGGAGATGCTGCGGCTCACCCATACAGCATCCTGGATGTCGACCCAGCCCAGATCAGGTTCTGGGCCCCCAATCACAACAAATTCCACCTGCCCGAGCGTGGGTTCGAACTCGCAAAACACGAGGAGTTCGACGTGAGCCTGTGGGATTACGCTGGGGAGACAATAGCGGGAGCGTGGGACAAACGGGAGAACGTCCATCTGCTCGAAGAAACCCCAAAATACCAGGGGCTTTCCGAACATTTCGTCGAGGGAGTTCCCTGGGAGCAGACCACCTTATTTGAGATACTACTCGAGTTGATCGACGAGTATGGAACCCACGACGGCTGTCAAAACAGAGACGAGCTCGAACGGCGATACCAGACCATAGAGACACTGTATCGGAATCTAAAACGGGAGGGATACAGATCCCAGCGAGAGCTGCACGCTGGGTCGGGGGTTTCGAAGACGATCGTCGATGAGATCGGTGTTGGTATCGGTCGGAAGGGTGAAATTCGCTTTATCGGAAGCGGCTGGCATCGACTCTGTCTTGCGAAGATCATCGGTCTCGAATCGGTAAAGGTGAGAGTGGTCTGTCGACACAGTCGCTGGCAAGACCGGAGAGCAGAAATAGTCGACGCTGACGAGATTGACCAGCTACGACCTGGAACCAGAGCCCAGACATCCCACCCTGACCTTGCAGACATCACCCCACAGGAGTGGCAAAATACAGGCGGTCAGCACCCGACTCACCCGAAAAGCAGCACACAACACTAGCCTCGTGCGGCGACACGCACTGACTGTTCTTTCTCAGCAGTACCGAGTCACACTACGTCAGCAGTTCGGAATTCCGCTACGTCAACGGTCCCGAGTCACACTACCTCAGTGGTACTGAGTCCAACTACACAGAATTACACACTGCTCACGAGATACTGGTTGTAATCACCATTATCGTAGATCCGGTTTGTACTCGCATCTCGTTCTAGACGGTCGAAATCATCCGGTGTGAACCGCCAGTTCTCCGGGTAGTTTTCGAATGTCTCCGGATAGGTGATACGACCGTGGCGGTTGAGTGTCAGGTAGTTTGCCTGGTCGACACTCGCACCCAGGTACGCATGATTGGTGTAGTTAAAATGTGGTGGCGGTTCAGTGGCCTGATAGTGTGGAGTTTCGGTGATCCCCCGCTCGGCGTGGTGAAAGCGAGTGTGGCTAAGATGGAACTCCATCAGCTGATCTGTGGCCTCACCCTTTTCCATCAGCCAGTTACTTCCTTCAATTTCCATCTCTGTCATCTGGTGGTTGCTTTCAGATTCTGCTGGGGACTGATAGATGGCAGCTGTCGACAGCGAAAAGAGAACAGCAAGGAGTATGACAAGCGAGAGATCGAACACCCGGCGATACTCACCCCATCGCCCCGTCTCAATCGAATACCAGACAGTGCCAACAAGCTGTCCGACCAGAACCACGGCAGCAATTTTGGCGATCTGCCAGGGTCGGTCGTGTGGAACCAGGAGGTCGAACACGAGGAAAAACAGCCCACCGAAGGCGAAGATACAGAATGTGCCGCCGAATATCACGGTCCGTGTATCGATACTTGGTACACCCTGAAGATATGCCCACAGGACGACAAGCAAGAAACTGAACGCGAGGCCAAAAATCAAAAACTCAAGACCGTACCGAAACGTGATTACCAGCACCATATCGAGCAGCTGGATCGACGCTTCGTTTGACGTTTCAGCATACGAATCGACGGGGCTGGATTCACCACCAACACCAACCAGCGATTCGTACACCCGTTGGAACCTGATGATGATCCCGGCGTACGTGGAGTACCACGCGACGAAAATAACTGCTGCCAGTGAGACAAAATTCGTTGCTGCGCCATACTGTTCGGTGACCGGCGGTGCGTACTCACCGACAAAATAGAGAAAGAACACACCGATCAGGAACAGCGCGGTCAGTGGGTGATAGAATACAATTGCGACGAGTGTGAGCACAAACGCAGCCCGGACACGAGGAAGTGGTTTTTGTTGACTCTTGAAAAACAGATAGAGGACAAGCGGAATCAACATAATGCTAATATCGTAGGTTGCGAAGGCAACGTGTGAGGTTCTGAGCACCGGGAGCAACACGAACGGAAGGCCAAAGAGAATCTGTGTCCTGGTGTCAAAGAGATAGACAAGCAGGTAGTACATCCCACCAAAATAGATAACAGAAAAAAGCACTGGAACAAACATGCCGATCGCCATCGGATCGGCACCGGTTGCATCCGCGAGTGTAATCGACAACAGATGCATTGGTGGATAAATATTGCTACCGATCTCGCCAGTGGATGTGATTTCACGCATAAATCCAATGTGGCTCATCCCATCTGACCGGCCGTACATCTGATAGCCACGAAAAAACGGCAACAGGAGAACGAAGATGTTTGTCAGAAAGACGAGTGAGAAGCCATACACCCAGGTCTGATCACGCGCGGAGCGAGCGCTCGAAATGATAACAATCGATCCAATCAACAACGAGCTGACGACGAGAACCCAGAAATAGGTGGGATACGCACTGTACAGCGAGAGTTCGTACTGGTTCGCAGACGGTGTCCGGATCGCAGTCACCACTGCACCGAACAGCGCTGTTAGTCCCAGCAAGGACGCCAGTTTTCGGTTCGTTGCCTGCATGTGAGTTAGCGATCTGTCGACGACGTCGAGAACTGGTTTCGGTGTTTCGAATGCGTAGATACCCAGCCACACGGATCCGGTGTGAGAAAGTGAGTACAGTCCCGGCCCGCAAATAACAGTACAATCCAGAGAGAGTAAACAACCCCCAGGCGTTCCATACGCCTGCATATCCAGTCACGAGTATAGTTATGAGGCGTGTAGCCGAACGATTCGGGAATAACCAATCCATTACTATTTCCGGTGAGGCGAAACACCAGCAACACCGACATGTACGTATGACCTGGATGCGACAGTTTAGAACGATATCTCCACAGCAGGTAGACGAGAATAGATTCAAACTGTTTCTCGTCTCCTTCGGGTCGGTCGTCATGGTCCTTCCAGTGTTTTTGTGGATCCTCGAGCTGTTATCCGTTCAAATATATTTCATTCTGTCGTTCATCTGGCTGTTGGTTTCCAGTGAAATATTCGCACCCGAACAGCGAATGAATGGCTGGTGGGGCTGGTTACAGCTTCTCAAACTAATCGGCTGGATCGGGCTTGCCTACATCGTCATCGAGCGTGTCGTGCTGGTGGTGACATAGAGGGCACAGCTATCGATCAGATTGCTATCTCAGAAATAGCTTATTTTCACTTGAGAATGTATAACTTTGTGAGTCTCCCCCCGGCGAGATAGTATGGACGCAGTCATACTTGCGGCAGGCGAGGGAACACGACTTCGACCGTTGACCGAGGAGAAACCGAAAGGAATGGTAGAAGTGAATGAAAAGCCACTCCTCACTCACTGTTTCGACGCACTGATTGAGCTCGGAGCCGACCATCTCGTCGTTGTTGTCGGCTATCTCAAAGAGGAGATAATCGACTACTACGGTGACGAGTATGAGGGGATCCCAATAACGTATACGCACCAGCGCGAACAGAAGGGGCTGGCCCACGCGCTGTTAACAGCTGAAAAGCACATCGACGACGACTTCATGCTCATGCTGGGAGACAATATATTCCAGGCAAACCTCGACGATGTCGTGCGACGACACAACGAATCTCGCGTCGATGCAGTCTTTCTCGTCGAAGAAGTGCCCTGGGAAGAGGCATCCCGGTACGGTGTCTGTGACACCAACGACTACGGAGAGATTACCACTGTCGTCGAGAAACCAGATGAACCGCCGTCGAACCTGGTCCTGACTGGATTTTATACCTTTACACCGGCTATTTTCCACGCCTGTCACCTCGTACAACCATCAGATCGTGGTGAGTACGAACTCTCGGATGCAATCGACCTGTTGATGCAATCCGGGCGAACAATCGACGCCCTCGCACTCGACGGCTGGCGGATCGATATTGGCTATCCAGAAGATCGTGACCGGGCTGAAAGCCGACTCGACTCTCCTGCCCAACTCCAGTAACCGACACGAATCCCGTTTTCGTGTACGATCGACCGCAGTCGGGTTGCGACACAGCCGCCTCTCACTGCTGGGAGGCGATATTTTAGAACGCACGTAGGCATAATTCGGAGATGAGTGTGAGTTGAACGGGCTAAAGGTGGTTGTTGGCAACCTATCTGGAGGCAATGGGGGTAACCGAGTAATAACGATTAGCGGTTCTGAAGTTGATACAGGTAACACATGTACGATGCCAGTTGTCCGAGATCGACAGATGTTCGGACAGCAACCGAGAGCGATACAAACAGATTAGAGGGCAATAAATGGTGGCAGATTCCAGGCTGCGTCTGCGCTGAGGCGTTCGGGATCAGCGATAGAGCTGGAACCGCCGAGGTGCAGTGTAACAGGGTGATTGTATGAATCATGTCGAACTCCTTGGTGTCGCTGGAGCAGGGAAGTCGACTGTTTCGGCGGCCGTGACTACTGCAAACCCGGAAATATGCTCACTCAAGCAGCTCCACAGCACCGTGGTCTCTGATCTTGTTTTTCCCTCCTACACCTCCCGGCTTGGAGAGGAAGCGCCTCGAAAGGCACTTTCTTATATTGCACGCATCTCTGGGCTGTCGGACCGCGGGGTGAATCACTTTTCGCTCAAATACCCAGAAATGCTGCCGAAAACGGCGAAATACATCCACCGGTACACCGACGACGAGTCCAGAATCGATAGTATTTCGTCTTCAATACTCGATCTCGTGGAAACGTACGGAATTATCGACAGTAACTCGACTGACTCGGCAAATTTACTGATCGACGAGGGATTTGCCTCCACTCCAGGCTCTGTGCTCTTTCCACCACAGCACTGTCGGCAGTACACCAGTGAGGATATCGAGGACTACGTGAACAGCCAACCGGTTCCGGACGGTATCGTGTTCGTCCGTGCGAGCCCAGAAACCTACGAGGAGCGAATCCGTGCGCGTAAAACGGGAGCACCGAGTTCCTGGGACTGTCTCGAGATGGACTCCTATACCAGATTCGCGTCTGAATCTGATTCGGTTGCCAAAACAGTCGCCGATCAGTTCGAATCACGTGGTGCAGAAATACTCGAACTCGATACTGAGGAGCTATCGGTCGAAGAGTCAGCCACAGCGGTCGAACAGTTCATGTTCGATCTCCACTAGGAAACTGCATCGGTCAGTCAACCCGCCATCATATTCGGGACAGTATTCGCCAGTCGGGTGAGAGCTGAAGGATACGTTCCTTGCCGGCACCCTACCGCTCTGGTGAGCATGGTCTCTTGTACAGCCGACAGTATCAGTCACGACTGGATACTGACGCGTTACGAACCTGCCGAGCGGTTTCGATACCCGGTCTGCCGAGCAGCGATGCAACCACCTGTCCGACACAGCGTGGCCTTGTTTCAGTTGCGTAGTACGTCGCTTTCAAGAAACAGGCGATTGCTGCCATCGACCAGGCTCGTTCTTCGAGTCTCGCTCGCCCTTCCTTTTCATACCGTTCAGCGAGAACGGCTCGCCGAATCGACGGAAACTGATCGTACAGTTCTTGCTGATTTCTGACAACCCGTTTCATCTCCGCAAACCGTTCGAGACTGTCCCACTTGCGACTCTCCGTTTTCCGTCGATAGACAAGACACTCGTCCACGGTGTCAAACGCTGTCCGTCTGGCGAGTTCAATTTTGAGATCGAGATCGTCTGCATATTCAGCCAGTGGGAGCAGATCGAGTAACAGCTCTCGGTCGATAAGCATCGTAATCGTACAGCAGGGATACGTTTTGAACATGAGAGCGCTCTCGAGTACGTCGCCCTTTACTCTCGGGAGTTGCTCACCCCTGACGTCTGAGACCAGACCGGAATACGCAACCCCAATCGCAGGATTCTCTTCGAGCACTGCAACCGTCTTCGATAGTTTCCCGGGGAGGAAGTAATCGTCATCGTCGAGAAGGTGAACGTACTCGCCTGACGCCTCCTGAATGCCTCTCGTGTACGCCTGTGCCCAGCCGCCATTGTCCTCGTTGACGATTGGTGTCAGAGCGTCGTAGTCGTCTAAAACCGGCTTTGCATGAGCCTCACCAGAATCGTCAACCACGATCAGTTCCACCGGTTCGTACTCCTGGGCCAGCACGCTCTCGATCGCATCCCGCAAGAGCTCATTCCGGTAATACGTCGCAATAACGACAGAGATTGTTGGAGGCATACAGTGTTGTCACAATCTGACGGCTTTGTTATATCCGTGATATATCGCCTGGATAGTCTCAGAACGCGTGAAGTACTCCGAACTGCGTTTCTGTAGGCCCATCGATAAATCCCCGGCAAGAGCGACGGCAGTATCGAGGCTGTCATACCAGGCACAACAACGGGCAGTCAGACGGGGACTCCCGTCGACCATTCTGACTGGTATCTCCCGAGATGGTTGCAGTGTCATCACACTGTAACTAGAGCATTTCCAGGGTAGCCACCGATATACAACTCCGAGTACCGCTGGTGTGTGGAGAATCCCTGTTTTGTGACTGCAGCACTGGTAGAGAAGATGGGAATAAGTAAAATGAGCGATTTATCGGATGGATTCATCACGGAGAGGTGTGCTGGTGAATAAAAATGGTGTTAACTATACTGTCAGAACAAGATGTCGTAATCGATGAATAAGCAAGTGACGGGGTGTGATCGACGATATCCCGACTGTCACCTACAAGGATCAACAGAAGTATCTCTGACTGGAACAGTGACCAGAAGAGTGCAACAGATGTGCGTTCGTGGGTATCGTGCAATCAGGTGGACAATATGAACATTTTATATTATCTGAAAGGTTTTCCAAAGCTATCAGAGAGTTTTGTCTTGAATGAGATTTATGCACTGGAACAAGCCGGGCACAGAGTTGCTGTCTTTGCACAAGGCAGTGGAGGCTGTGATCTCACGCATACAGAGTTTAGCAGTCTCAACGCACCCATTCACCAGGCCGGTGCAATAGATTACAAAACACTTATAACGCTGCTATCTAATCCGACACAGAGTCTTTCCCCACTAATCTCGCCCCCGGATGAGCATGGCGTGAAATCATATATAAAAAACAGCATCAGGACGAACCAGTGTATCGAGTTCGTATCAGCGCTAGAGTGGAACATCGATACAGTACACACGCACTTTGCAACAACAGAAAAATATCCGGCGATGAATGTTGCCACATATTTCGATGTTCCATTTACTGTTACCACGCATGCGTTCGATATTTATCGTGAATTTGATAGAAGTACATACAAACTCCTTACAAATGCTGACAGAATTATCACCATATCTGAGTACAATCGGGATTATCTATCGAAAAAAATCAGAAAACAGGTACCGATTGATATCGTTCATGCGGGGATCCGACCTGAGAAGTTTTCACCAGCAGGATCACCGGTGGAAAACCGGATACTCACGGTTGCACGGTTAACTGATAAGAAGGGACTACATTATGCGCTCGAAGCAGTCGCCATTGCTGTCTGTGAAATCCCAGAGTTGGAGTATCACATCGTCGGTTCCGGGGAACTCTATGAGGAGTTGGTCCGAACGACAACGGAACTGGGGATCGAAGACAATGTTACATTTCTCGATAATATTTCCGACGCGCAGCTGATCGCCGAGTATGAGGAGGCACGAAGCTTCGTCCTCCCCTGTGTGATTACGGAGGCAGGTGAACGGGACGGTATTCCTGTGGCGTTGATGGAAGCCATGGCGATGAATACCCCACCTGTATCAACAATCGTCTCCGGTATTCCAGAACTCATCGACCACGAAACGAACGGGCTTTTAGTAAAGCCACGGGACCCAGAAGCAACAGCGGAGGCACTGTTACGAGTCCTTCGGAACGATGCTGAACACCGAGAGTTCTGTCGACATGGAAGACGAAAAGTCATAGAGCAGTTCGACGTCATGGAGGAAGTGACTGCTCTCGAACGGAGCTTTAGAAAGGCTCGGGACGAATCGTGTGCCGTCCGGACTGAAAAAGACAGTCGGAGAACGATACAACCAGACGCGATTTAAGATCACCGTCCACGGATGAGTATTCCAGTGTCAGAGACGCCCACCAGTTCTCACCGACAACGGATGACTGCACGAGAACAGAGATCTTGCGGGTGCCAGCCCGTTCACCCACGCCGGAGTTCTTGGCATGTGGTTGGAGCAGCGTAGAATGCTTGGCGTGTGGTTGGAGCAGCGTAGAACGGGTACGTCGGTCGGTATATCTCCTCAGTTATGTATAGAATAACAACAGTATAGCGAACGAAACAGAAGATACTGTGCCAGCGCTGGGATTGAAACAAAAAATTGGGAACGGGTGTCAGTGGTCGACACTGACCACAAAGCTCAACGCTGGGATCAGACTGTTTCAAGACAAAGCCAGGCAGGTGGCCGAGGGACGAATCAAACCCGTCGTCCATCAGTATCGCCATCGAATACAGTACGGACGAGCCGCTCCAAAGCGGTTTCAGTTACTAGAGATTGATCCCCAGGAGATTGAATACTTGCTCTGTCCACATTTCTGGAACAGTGTGGATATCTCACAGTTCTCGACACACATTAGAGGTGGCTCGTGGGACGAGCATACGACGGACAGGGAGGTGAAGATTCTGGGTGCAGCGGAGGGACTCGACCGACGAACGCTGGTTCGAATAGAGAACTACGAACTCTACAACTCGGCAACGAACCACTTCCAGAACGGTGTTCCGTGGGAAGAGACAGCCATATATCGATGGTTGATGGACGAGTGGGTGAAGCAAAACCCCAACACGGCTGTCGGCTGGTACGATTCGGAAGAAAACGTTCACTCCTGCCTCGAGAGTTTCGACAAACTGTACAATAGTATGCGTGAACAGGGATATCTCACACAGAAGGAGGTGCGAGGAACTGATGATGTCTCGTCTGTGTCACCTCTCTCAGTGGTGTCACCTCTCTCAGTGGAGCCGATGCACTGGCATCACGAAGTCGCTGTCGACATCGGGCGTGACGGTCAGATAATTCTCGATGATGGTCGGCACCGACTTATTGCCTCCAAGATTCTCGGGATAGACCCGATCCCTGTGAGAGTGCTGGTCCGACACAGGAAGTGGCAGGAACTACGCGCTGAAGTCTCTCAAGCTGCGTCTGTCGACGAGCTCTCGCCAACAGCACGGAGACATCTCGACCATCCAGACATCCAGGCGATAGTTCCAGAGTCGATTCGAGCCGATTCAGAACACGAACTGTAACTCCCTTTCGAGAGTCGCTGTCCGCTATGATCTGTTTGCCCCATGAGAACTGTTTACCCCATGAGAACGAATTCGATCTTCTATAGTACGGATCCAGTGGAGTGCTGGGAGAACACGCTGCTCGGGGAGGGACACGGAGAGGAGATATGCAACGGCGGTCCTCACGTCGAGATCCACGGAGAGAGAGTTTCTGTAGGCGTCCGTGGCTTTCGTTTTTTGTCCTGCCTGCAAATACGTCTCGGCCGTTTTCCGATAGTGACGTTTCCACACCTCGTCTGCCATGCCGTGTTCCTCTAAGGTGTCCTGGTGTTTCTCGATCACCCGTTCTCGGAAGTGGAAAAATCGATCGAGATCCGTCATCATGGATTCGTCGTGATAGGTCCGATCTACGAGTGGTTCTGAGAGACAGTTAAATTGACATTCCTGGGCCATTCTGATATAGAAATCCCAGTCTGCACAGTACCGGAGGTCCTCATCGAAGCCGCCTATGTTCTCGAACGGTTCGCGACGCACCATCACCGTCGATGGAGTCATGATTACGTTCCATCCCAGTATATCCTGTAAATCGAATCTCTCGTACTCGGGGATATGTGACGAAACCGGTGTAGAACGTTCATCCCGGCCTTCGTACCCGGTATGTACTACCCCGAGTTCAGTACTGTTCGCACGAAAGAGCGCTCGTTGCTTGGCGATTTTGTCAGACTGCCATCGGTCATCGTCGTCGAGAAACGCCAGAAACGCTGCATCAGTCGCAGCGGCGGCTTGATTGCGCGCCGCTGGAAGCCCCTGTGGTGACTCATTGTAGATGTACTCCCATTCCATGTCAGGAGTATCACGACGGAACGTATCGACAATCTGTTTCGTCTGTTTGTCAGAACTCGCATCAACCACGACTACCTCGATGTGTTCATAGCGCTGATTGCAGACACTTTCGAGGGCCCGCTCGACGAAATCAGGCCGATCCATCGTCGCAATGAGAGCAGCCACCGACTGTGACGACTCTCCGTTCGTACCCATACTGGAGGAGACAGACAAAACGTAAAAAAGTATGATGCGAATACTGCCAGCCTACGCTGTAAAGGATGAACGCTCGAAATCGCTGATTCGATCGATCCGGTGCTCTCCACCGTGATGGCGTTCGTTCTGAAATCAAGCCAACAGCGGTTAGGAGTTAATTTACAAGATGAGAGGGGGTTGTATATCGACATATCGAATGGAGAAGCTGATTTCGAGGACTGTAGAAATGTACGAGGACGATGGTATCGTCCCAGTGCTCCACTCGTCGAAATCCTATCTTCGGACGTCTCTCGAAAACCAGTGGTTACAGTACAAGTACAGACGCAGATACGGGGCAATTGCCCCAGAACCGAACGAGAGACAGCAGATACAGCCAGACGAATTAGCGTACTCCTCGTGGTCCAAACATCACAAAAGCGTAGATTCGCGACCAAATTACGGAATTGTTGGCGGCAGCTGGGATCTCGAGAAAGTCAACTGGAGAGAGACTGCAATCTGGGATGGCTTGCGAAGACGGTTCGAAGAGAATGTCCCATGGGAAGAAACCAGCTACTACAGAAAGGCGATGAACAAGCTGGAGTCTGGCGATGTTGTTGGGTATCTTGACGGACCACAGACAAAAGAGAACTTCGAGAGCTATCTTGTGTCACTTGAGCAGCTGTTTGACGATATAAAACACAACGGATACGATCACTCGTCGCTGATCACCGTCCACATCGGGCGGGATGGGAACTGGATCGTCGGTCACGGAAATCACCGTCGGGTGATCGCAACTGTCGTCGGTATCGAATCAGTACCAGTCAGAATCAAATACCGCCACGAGCAGTGGCAGCAAAAACGGCAGCGATTTCTCGACGCTGACTCTATCGAGGCTGTCGAAGATATCGCGGAGTATCGGAGTCATCCAGATATTCCGGATATTGCTGCGGAATAATGATCTTCACCAATCAAGGAGCAATGGGTGTCGGAGAGACAGTCTTCAGATGAGTTGTTCGTACTCTAGCCACGAGGAGATATGTGCGAAGGCTTCGCCGTAGGAGACACGCTGCTCCCACCCGAGAAGCTCTTTTGCTTTCTCGTTTGAGATAATTCCGCCGCTGGTCTGCATCTCGATCAACCGGTCACTCGGGAGTTCATATCGCCCCGTTTGCTCAGTCGATGACCCAGAGTCGGTATCGGCAGTGAGTTCCCGAAAGGGAGCCTGGCTCTCGTGGCCATCGAGCGCTGAAATAACCCTGTCCCGCAGCTGTGCCGGGAGCTGTTTGAGAAGTGGCTCAGCCCATGGCGTTTGACCCAGCTCCGATGCGACCGTGCTTTGTAGTTCAGTTGAGGTTGCAAGCGCCACTGGAATCCGTGCCGGCGGAACAACGCTCTGTTTTATCAGCCTGCCTGCTTTTTTCGCTTTGATTTCCCGGGTTGACAGCGACCTGATCGGAGGATGGTCGTCCAGGAGTCCGGCAAGATCAGTGTAGTAGGTGTGCCAGTCGACCTGCGTGTCATCGACAGCGAGAAATGCCTCGCCGTTTGCTTCCTCTCGTCGCAGTGCGCACAACACCATATCGACGAGATTGTCGATATAGATCTGATCGAGTGTGCCACGTCCATCCTCAGCCAGCACGGCCCCCTCCCGGATCCGATCGACGGCGTCTGTCACCCAGTAGCTGTATGGACCATAGATGATCATCGGTCGAACAATTGCAGGCTCGATTGCTCCCGAAAACGTCTCAATTATCTCCTCTTCTTTAAGCTTGAGTTCGCCGTATTCGGTGTCAGGCCGAAACGGTGAGGTTTCGGTCAGCGTTCCCTCGTGGCCGTGACCGTGGACGACTGCAGTACTCATATGAACGAATGACTCGACATCCCCTTCTTCAGCAGCCCTGAGGATCGTCTGTGTCCCCTCAGTAGACGTGTTCCCCATACTGAACGCACAGTGAATCACCGCATCACACTCGGAGAGAAGCTCGGCCATCAGTTCCTCATCAAGTATGGACCCCACTTCGATATCGACCGGGAGGCGTGCAAGCCGCATCGCCCCAGGACCAGACGGGGTATGCACCAATGCTGTGAGGTCGATGTCGTCCTCGCCGAGTGCAACGCGGTGAGCGATTCGCTCACCGACAAAGCCTGCCGCACCAGTCAAAAGAAGTCTGGTGGAACTCATCTCGATACCTCCGTCCGAATCGGTTGCTTCTCACTGTCCGGTTGTGAGCTGTCGAGGCCTACCAGCTCCCATGATTTGTGCATCGGCTCGCGAGTGTCATAACAGCGCTCGATGAGATCGAGAACAGCACGGCCGCTCTCGGCGGGGACGTACGTCGCATCGCCCGTTTCGACGGCGTCGACGAACCGTTTGGTCTGGG
>LKMJ01000140.1_pt1 | contig 46014 bp, 44 predicted proteins | sample 643391 | NCBI WGS metagenome assembly LKMJ01 (sample SAMN04112250, study PRJNA286221) | soda lake metagenome | biome: soda lake; feature: Kulunda Steppe; material: water; isolation source: sample PL-Br10 brine of Picturesque Lake | place: Russia: Kulunda steppe | collected 2010-07 | reverse complement strand
TCGGGGTTCGGTGGAACTGCAAACCTGAAATCTCCAACGCTCAGGATTCCTCCGTGTTTACCCGGAAGAGGATGTCAAGTATCGGCGTTGGTCGGTGAGTGGCTGTTTTCGGGCTGTAGTGTGGCGACCGACTGCTCGACGCTATCGACACCTGAGACAGCCCGCAGTGAGGCAGTCAGTTGCTGTCGCTGGCTGTGTGTTCCATACACAACGATGATCTCGAGACAACGGCCGGCTGCATGGCCGTGGGTATGTGCAACAACACAGTCTGTCTCACGTCTGATTGTTGCTACCTGTTGTTCGACACTGGCATCGCCGTAGGCAAAACAAACCACAAGCGTAGCAAGCCGGCATCTCACGGTGTCAGTAGCCGACCGAGCGTTGGTTGAACCAGGACGGTGGGCACAGAACTCCTGAAGTGCCTTTCTGACGACCTCGCTGCGACCGCCGTAGCCGTGGGTCTCGGCGTACTGGTCGACTGTATCCCGCAGTGTCTCGGGCATCGAAATACTGACGATGGTCATACTTATCAAAGCGGGACGGCCCCCAGTAGTTGTTGTTATTTCTATACCCACGATAACGTAATAACTAATATTTTTCTTGCTTGGTTTCATAACTCGTGTATGGCAACACAGACACCGATTCCGGTGACAATTCTCTCAGGAAGCCTCGGGGCAGGCAAAACAACGCTGTTGAACCACGTACTCCGAACAGAAGATGAACTGAACGCCGCAGTCGTCGTCAATGACATGGGTGAGATCAACGTTGATGCCGAATTCGTCGAACAGGAATCTGCCCTCACTCAGGCCGACGAAGAAATTATCGAACTCTCGAATGGGTGTATCTGCTGTCGGCTTCGCGGCGATATGCTCGAGGAAGTAGGCAGGCTGGCCGACAGACGAGACTTTGAGTACCTGTTGGTCGAATCCTCGGGCATCTCCGAGCCGATCCCGGTCGCCCAGACATTCGCTCGAGGCTTCGAAGACGCCGAGTTCGATCCGACCGGCGTCTATGAGTTGGATACGATGGTGAGCGTTGTCGACGCTTACAGTCTCTGGGATGGCTTCGAATCCGGCCAGGCGTTAGTTGATGAGGACGTCGTCGCCGACGATGACGACCGCGTGCCTGAGGCGGTGTTGATGGATCAAATCGAGTTTTGTGATGTCTTGGTGCTCAACAAATGTGACCTGGTGCCTGAAGACGCACTCGAGGAAATCGAGGCTGTCCTCACCACCTTGCAGCCGCGGGCCAGCATTATCCGAACCGAACACGGCGCACTCGAGCCGAGTTCGATTCTCAACACTGGCCGGTTTGATTTCGAACAGGCGAGCAATTCTGCAGGCTGGAAACACGAACTTCAGCATGGCCACCATCACCACGACGCGATGGACGAACACGGCGTGAGTTCCTTTAGTTACGAACGCGACCGACCGTTCCATCCCGAGCGTATCACAACAGTGTTCGAGTCACTGCCTGCGGAGATTATTCGCGCGAAGGGGTTTTTCTGGTCGGCCGGCCGCGAGGATGTAGCGATGGGGCTTGATAAAGCCGGTAACTCCGTCCGCGCGGGCCCAACCGGAGAGTGGATCGCCAATCTTCCGAAAGAGACCCAACAGAAGTATTTTGCCGCTCGGCCGGGACTCAGAGATGATTGGGATGAGACGTGGGGCGACCGCGGCATCCAACTGGTGTTTATCGGCCGAAAACTCGACAAGGAGAGCCTTATCAGCCGGCTCGATGAGGCACTGCTGACCGACGAGGAGTTCGAGCGCGAAACATGGGAGTCGTATCCCGACCCGTTTGCGCCGGTCGATCAACGAGAACTTGCCCTCTCGGAGCAGTAGTCCGGCTGTGAGCACTCCAAGCGACGACAGCCCTGACCCGCGGCCAGTGACGATTCTCACCGGGAGTCTCGGGGCGGGCAAAACGACAACGCTCAATCACCTCCTGGCGAACAGCGGCCGCGATATCGCCGTGTTGGTCAACGATATGGGTTCGATCAACGTTGATGCCGAACTCGTCGATGTCGAGACGACTCTCGAGGGCGGCGAAAGCCGCATGGCCGAACTCTCGAATGGCTGTATCTGCTGTGGGCTGCAGGGCGAACTCCGCAACGAACTGTTTCAGTTGGCCGAACGCTATTCGTTCGACCAGCTCGTCATCGAAGCCTCCGGTATTTCAGAGCCGAAACCAATCGCCAGCCAGTTGGTTGGCGGTGGCGCGGTGGGCGAACGTTACGACCTCGCATCAATTGTAACTGTCGTCGACACACCGCGGTTCGCCGCTACCTTCGGTGGAATGGTGCCCCAACGGGCTGGTACTGACGAGGACGGCCGGAAACCGTTGGCGGATCTGGCGATCGAACAACTCGAGTTCTGCACGACAATTATCGCCAACAAACAAGACCTGGTCGACGACGAGACCGCCGAGCGTGTTGAGCACCTGCTTGCGAGCCTCCAGCCAAAGGCGACGATCCACCGGGCGACGACCGGCGCGGTCGATCCGGAGGTAGTTCTCGAACGCACCTTCGACGCCGAGACAGTCAACACAAGCGCAGGCTGGAAGCAGGCTCTCGACGACGCAGCGAACCACGAGCACGACCACAGTCACGATGGACAGGATCACAAAGAGGATTCCACTGATCAAGACCACAGCCACGACCACGACGACGATGATCACGGACATGACCACGACGACCATGTCCACCCTCCCGAACTGTATGGCGTAGACTCGGTGACCTATCGGCGTCGCAGACCGTTCCATCCCGAGCGGTTCGACGCCTGGCTCGAGTCAGTCCCCGAGGCCGTTGTTCGGGCCAAAGGTCTCGTCTGGATTGCCGGCCGCGAAACACAGGCCCTGACGGTGAGCATTGTCGGCCAGCGTTCGAGTGTTTCGCTCACCGGCCAGTGGATCGCCAGCCTACCCGAGGAGATCCAAGAAAAATACAGGCGGGCCAGACCCGACCTCGAGTGGGACGACGACCACGGCGACCGCGAGATTCGGCTTGCGGTGCTCGGGACTGACCTCAGCGATTCACTTCTCGAGGATCTCGATGCCTGTTTGGTGACCGACCAAGAGTGGGACGACGGTCTGGACGTAGTCGACAATCCCTTCCCCCAGATAGAAGCCGAACAGTACACCAACGGCCCCGAGGCACCGACACCGTACCACTGAACAGACTGACAGCACAACCAAACAGCCGATTTATACATCCCTGCCGATCATAGACACACAATGACAGACAACTCTCAAAGCGAACCGACACCGACAACCGATGCTGCGCGCCGAAGGCTCGACGAACACGGCCACGATATCGTCTCGCCACTCCAGGCAGGGATTCTCACCGTCTCGAGTTCGCGAGCAGACGCCGAAGATCCGGACGACCCCGGCGGCGACACAATCGAATCGCTGCTGACGGCGGCCGACCACCAGGTTGTCGAGCGCCGGCTCGTCGCCGACGGGGTAGGGCCCATCCAGCGCGCACTCGATGAACTGCTGGACAATCCGACCGTCGATTTCGTCATCACAACAGGCGGCACTGGTCCAACGATTGACGACGTAACGCCGGATGCTGTCGGCGACCGCTTTGATCGCGAGTTGCCTGGTTTCGGCGAGTTGTTCCGCCAGTTGTCCTACGAAGAGATTGGCTCCCGAACGATTGCGTCTCGGGCCACTGCCGGAATTGCCCGTAATACGCCGGTGTTCGTACTGCCAGGAAGCCCCAACGCTGTCGAGTTGGCCACCGAAGCGATTATTCTCGAGGAGACACCGCATCTAGTCGGTCTGTCGACGCGGCATCTGACAGCAGAGTGAGCTGCTGGATTGGACGGCTCGGCTGACTGCCCACATATCTGATTCGTCACAGGGTTTATTGACGCCGGTAGCCGTTTTTTTGTACGGATTGGGTGGCTCCTCGCTCGAGACAACCGGCCTGTGATGAAAGCGGTCGGTTCGGCTGCGAGACAGTCGAAACGAGGTCGTCACAATCAACAGCACAAAGGTACATCAATGCAGTCAGACTCACAGCCTCAGATCGGAATCGTTGGCCTCGGCGGCATCGGACACTATCATGCAGAGTTGCTGGCCGAACAGCCCGCAGAGCTCATCGGTGGAGTCGACATCTCTGGGGACGCCAGGCGGGCGTTCAGCGAACAGTTCAACGTTTCGACCTACGAGCAGGTAGACGACCTATTGGGCGTTGCCGACGCGCTGTTTGTCACCACACCAAACCGGTTTCACGAGGAGTATACGGTCGCTGCCCTCGAGGCTGGAGTGGATGTCCTGCTGGAAAAACCGCTGGCTCACACCTTAGAGAGCGCCGAACGGATCGTCAAGGCTGCCCATGCTGCTGAGGGCTTTTGTATGGTTGGTTTTAACAATCGGTTTGCTGCGCCGGTCGAAGTAATCAAACAGTATCAGGCCGACGGGCGGTTCGGCACGCTTTCGCATATCGAGGCCAACTACATTCGTCGGCGCGGGATTCCGGGCCGTGGGTCGTGGTTTACGGCCAAAGAGGTCGCCGGCGGCGGTGCGTTGATCGATATCGGCGTTCATGCAATCGACCTCGCACTTCATTTTCTGGATTTTCCGCCAATTACGGAGGTCTCGGGAACCGCTCGCTCACAGTTCGGTACCCGCGAGGATTATGCCTTTGTCGAGATGTGGGGCGAAGACATCGGCTCGCAAGGTTTCAACGTCGATGATTCAGTAACAGCGTTTATCCGAACGGCCAACGGACAGACGATCTCGCTGGACGTTGCGTGGGCGACCAACCGCCCAACAAACGACGAGTTCGTTCTTCGTGGGACTGAAGCCGGCGCACGCTTCGAGCGGGCGACCCACGAACTGACTCTTTTTGAAGACAGCAAAGCCGGCCAGGATCATCTTACGGACGCCAAAATCACGACACAGGCCAGCGACACCCACAAAGCAGAACAGCGCTACTTTATCGAACACGTCGGCGCGAACACAGCCCCCGAGCGAAACACGGTCGACGAAGGGCTGGCCGTCCAGAAAGTGATCGATGCGATCTATCGCTCCTCGGATGAAAGCCGAGCCATTGTGGTCGCTTAGAGTTCTTGCTCAGCGAGTTCCTGTTCGGCAATGATCTCATACGGTGTGAGACCGCTTCTGATGCCGTCCAACAGCCGAAAGGCGTCATCTGGCGAAAGGAAATGCCGCGTAACGACCCGACCCAGCGGAGTTGGCTCGAGGCCATCGATGAACTCCCATTCGAGCAGTTTGCCAATCGCTCGCGTAGTATCGATCTCACCCAACATGCGGTCGTTGAGCCGCTTTGCTGACTTGCCGCCGACCGTAATGTTCGCCAGCGTTTCTTCGACGGCGGCGGCCTCGTCGTAGACGTTTCGAACGTCTTCCATCTCGCCTTTTAGTAGTTTGAACGCGACTTCGTCTTCGGTCATCTCCATCGAGTTATGATAGGTGCAGTCGGGTTCGATAAGCATATAGACAGTCCCGCGGTCGTGGTAATCTGGTCGGCCTGCCCGGCCGAGCATCTGGCTGAACTCTTGGACAGAGAGCCACTCGATGCCCATCGCCAGCGAATCGAAAATAACCTGTGAGGCCGGAAAATCAACCCCTGCGGCGAGCGCGGCGGTGGTGACGACTGCCGACAGTTCCTGGTCGAGAAACTTCGATTCGACCTGTTTGCGCTTTTTGTAATCGAGACCTGCGTGATACGGTGCCGAATCGTACTGGAGTTTCCGGCTAATCGTATGACAGCGCCGACGGGAGTTGGTAAAGATAATCGTTTGGCCACGATAGCCTTTCGAGGATTGCTGGTCGAACGCCCGCTTGACAAGCCGGTTTTCGAGTCTGAGTTTTTCCTGGCCGTCTGCGAAAGTGACGTGTCGCTCGATGGGAATCGGTCGTTCTTCGAACTCGATAACTCGAGCCTTGAGTCGGCCAGCCAGCCACTCGGGGTTGCCGACAGTCGCCGACAGATAGATCCACTGCGCACCGTCGTACCCGCCGTGGTGCGTGCTGCGGGCACGCTGTTCGCAGTAGTATTTCAGTCGAGAGATTAGCCCATCGAGGCGGTGGCCGCGTTCTTGTTCTTTGAGCGTATGAACCTCATCGATAACGACCGTCCCCACATCGCCGAGATTCTTGCCCGTCCGGAGGGCGTGGTCGATGCCTTCGTAGGTGCCAACGATCACGTCCGCCGACGGGTCGAACTGACTGCCCGAATCGGCAATCCGGCTTGCACCAACCCGGATCGTTACATCGAGACCGAGTTCAGCATACTGCTGTGTGAAATCCTCGTGTTTCTGGTTGGCGAGTGCGACCAACGGAACCAAAAACAGCAGTTTTCCCTTGCCTTTCAGCGCACGGTCGATTCCGGCGAGTTCGCCGACGAGCGTTTTGCCGGTCGCAGTCGCACTGACGACCAGTTGATCTTCTGCCTCGAGCAGGCCGTTTCTGACCGAGAGACTTTGGACTGGAAGCAGCGAGCTAAAACGAGATTCAGTCATTGCTTTGAGCCGGGGATGAAGATCCAACTCGGTGGTTGTGACCGGATCAACATCATCGACAGTTGCGCTGATGACGTCGAACTTAGTGAGGTCGGGATCGAGCTGCCCCGAAAGCAGATCAACGATCCGATCTAGATCTTGAACCTCGAGCAACAACTCCTCGAGGCGGTCTTGGGCAGAACTGGTGAACTGGCCCTTATATGAGAGTTCCCGCTCGAGTTCTTCGACCGCACAGTCCGGACAGATCTGTTCGCGATCCGTTTTGATTGCTGTCTCGTCGGTAATCGGTGAGTATCGGCCACCGCTGGCACAGTACCGACAGGTTCGAACCACGGCTGCGTTGAGTTGATAGCCATCGAGCATTTCTTGGAGTTCGTTGCGAGCCGCATGAGAGGTCTGCTGAGAGATCCGAATACGGCTGGCGTTACGTGCGAGATCAACGAACTCATCGGGGCTGCGTGGCTCCTCGCTGGTTCCCTGCATGCGGCGGAACCGTCCCGGTCGTGGGCCTGCGTTCGTCTCTTTGAGCTCGAGGCGACCCTGAAACACACGCCCCCTGTTTTTCCGAGCGACGACCTGATAGGAATCGCCGGTTTCGTGGAGAAACAGGATATCGACCGCTGGAACCTGCTGTGACACGCCCGGAGCTATGCAATCGGAGTATATCAGCGGTTCGGCTCAGTGTCGATGGATCGACGGCCAGTTTAATACCATCTCACCGACTAGTGGTGCGTATGCGTGGCATTCGTCTCGGGAGCGCGTTTGGCATCCCGGTGCAACTCAACTGGACGTTTCTTTTGATCTTGCCGATCTTTGCGTGGATCATTAGTTCGGACATCGCGTTGCTCACCGAAGTCGTCAACGACGTGTTGGGCTCTTCGATAGCAACTGAACCGCTCACGGTCGGCTGGATGCCGTGGATACTCGGCTTTGCGGCCGCTGGCGGGCTGTTTTTCGGCGTGTTACTCCACGAGTTCGGCCACTCGCTGGTGGCGTTGCGCTACGGACTGGAGATTGAATCCATTACTCTGTGGCTGCTCGGCGGCGTTGCAAGCTTCAAAGAGATGCCCGAAGAGTGGCTCAAGGAGTTCAACATCGCTATTGCTGGGCCGATAGTGAGCGTGCTCGTCGGTGTGGTCTCATACATCGGCTTCGTATTGACGCCGGCAGGCTTGGGGTCTGTGCAGTTCGTGTTGGGGTATCTCGCGCTCATGAACATTGCACTGGCAGCGTTTAATATGCTGCCCGGGTTTCCAATGGACGGCGGTCGGGTTCTGCGAGCACTCTTGGCCCGAAAACGGCCACACGCCCAGGCGACCCAGATGGCCGCCGAAGTCGGCAAAGTCTTTGCGTTTATGCTCGGCATTGTCGGACTGTTTGCGTTCAGTCCGCTTTTTATTCTGCTTGCGTTTTTCATCTACATTGCAGCCTCCGGCGAGGCCCAACAGTCGACGGTCAAAGCCGCCTTCCAGGGTGTGACTGTTCGAGATATCATGACTCCCGGCGAGCAGTTGCATATTACCGAGCCACAGACGACGATCTCGGAACTGCTCGAGCGGATGTTTACCGAACGGCATACGGGGTATCCGGTCGTCGACACACGGGGTGAGCTTGTCGGCATGGTTACGCTCGATGATGCCCGGACAATCAAAGAGATCGAACGCGATGCCTACCGGGTCGAAGACGTAATGGAACGCGACATTCAGGCCATCGAACCGCATGCGGATGCGATTACCGCACTGCGGACAATGCAGGAACACGGCGTCGGACGGCTGCCGGTAGTCGATGCCCACGGGAACCTTACAGGAATCATCTCGCGGACGGATCTGATGACCGCATTCAACGTCATCCAGAGCCGCGGTGATAACAGTTCGATTATCCGCTCGGAAAACTCGAGTTCGAGTCTCCCGCCCGTCCGATAGTACGGGCTCGAACCGCCTTGGCTTCGAGTCGGTTGTGTGCTACAAAGGGCGTGACGAACAGTCTGTGACCGGAGAGTTCGTTCGTTGTTGACTAACTCTCAGCAAAGCGATTCATAAGCGTACCACCGGGGATACATCACAGCCTTTGTGAATATGACGTTCTGACGTATACATCCGCCACAAACGATCTACTCACGAATCCGGAATCTGGTCGAGTGCTCGAGTCAACTCGTCTCGGTCGGGAAGAACGTAGATCCGACACTGTGTTTCGCGGCCCCCAATTTCGATCGCAGAATCGATCGTAAACGCATACTCCTGGTCGCCGTCCAGTCGGCCGATGACATTCTGCATCACGTTTGTACCTGTATCGCGGACGTACTCCGGCGGCGAGTGCTCAATTGACGTCTGGAGTGTATTTGCCCACCCATCGATGAACCCACTTGTGAGAATGTTACCTAGCTCTTCGATTGCGGCCTGCATCATCGAATCACTGACATCCTCACCGCCAGGCATCATCGCGGATGCCACAGCGCTGGCCGAGGCTTCGTCGAACAACAACAGAAAGTAGCCGCTCGGCAGGCCGTTCATCTCGAAGACCGAACCGACATGCGTTTGATGACCGATATGTGCGGCCATATCCGACAGCGCCATGAATCGCAGTTGGCTCACGTCGACGTCGGTGGTAAGTCCAGTAAGCATCGCGATCTGCTCGGAGGCACGCTGGGCACTCTGTTCGGCGAAATCGTTGAACACAGTGAGCTTTTCAGCCGGAACTGTCGGCCCGTTCGACCGCCCAGCAAGCAAACTGACAAACTCGTCGTACTCGGGTATCAAATACAGTGGTACCTCCAGGCCAGCGTCTGTGGCCTCGAGTTTGCTCTGGAACAAAAATACCCCCTCAGCAGCCGCTTCGCGGCGAGTCAGTCGTGGAAGAATTCGTGTCCCAGTCGCCTCGAGATATGTTGGTGGGGTCATATCGACCTCGACACCGAGGTAGTTCGCCCACCCATCGACGAACCCGCCTATCATAATATTTCCAATCTCTGAAAAGGCACCGCCAGCCATTACCCCGGCAGCCGACGCACCGGGAATCTGTTGTCTGATCTGATTTGCTGAGTCGGGTTCAAAAATCAAAACTGTCTCGCCTGATAGCCCCCCCTCGAGTCCGACCTGGACGCCTATATACTGCTGGCCAGCAAACGTCTCTTGGAGAACGGATTCCGTAACGAGGCTGACATCCGTTATTTTGTCGTGAATATCGAGTCCCGTGAGCTGCGAGAGCGAGGACGCTGAGTGATGTGCACCGCGGGAAGCAAGATGGTTAAACTGTTCTAACTGGTTGATTTCGATTCTCATGAGTGACTGTCTCCGTCAGGTGACTGGGAAATATAGTGATGAATACTGACTGATAGACCGTCAAGAGAGTTAACATTCGTGGTCTTAGATCTGACACCGTAATCGTATATCTGTCAGTTAAAACACAACGTCCGCGAGAAGCAAGACCACACCAAGCCGACAGAAACTGCACGTTCTTCCACATCAGTACTCCGAACAGAAAGGTCCAGGTGCGAGAATCGAACCCGCGTCTCAGCCTCCACAAGGCTGAAGGATAGTCCACTACCCCAACCCGGACACGCAATCAAGGGTACTCTACTCGCAAAGAAATACGTTACGACTCGGCGATTGCTGCGGGGCAGTCTGTCATACCCCACACTCGAGGGCTGCCTACCCGCCGTTCGGTCTTCTGGCTTTCAGCTTCCCTGAACGCGACGTTTTTTATCCTCCCAGCCGAACCCCCGGCTACAGTGGCCATCACGGACAAGATCTACGTCAAAAACCACCGGCAACTTGCCTCGCAGCTCGAGACGAGTTTCCCTAAAAGCGCGTTCGCGGGGGCGACGCTCGATCTCCTGTTTACCGGCGACAGTCTTGCCAATCTTGATTCGACTACTCGTGATCGGGTGTTGGATTTCGCCGAAGACTTTCTGGACTGCGATTGTGAATCACACCCTTACTGTGGCTGTGCGGAACGCAAGTTCATGCAATACATACTGGAGCTTCGCGCCGAGGGCCTCGGGCCGGACGATATCGTCCACGTGATGGGCGACGACTACATGCTGTATGCCTACTCGGGCGATATTCTGTCGTTTTTGGATCAATCAGTCCGCACTCTCGAGGCCGCCGAAGCACTCGCCGAAACCGAATCGGGCCTCGACCGAAGCACCGAATTGCACGAAGCCAAACAGGAACTCACCGGCAGCTAGGTGGGACGATACGGCTTGCTCACCAAGCACTCTGTAGGTTAGTTGCGTCCGACAGTGCTTCTCGAGACAATGGATCTTATAACGGTGAATTATACCGGCCTGGAGGCCACGTAGGCCTATCCAGTTGTGAACTGTATGACAGTGTTTCAGTATCAGTCTGAGCAATTAGTTACTGCTGTAGGTGAGTTGACGAACGGTTTCTGTATGTCAGTATCAGCACACTTCACAGACAGTACCCATTTCGGGAACCGGCGTGTAATACAGAAGTTAGCGTGAACCGCATTAGAAAATTAGCTATTGGCATACTGTCTTGAAAAATTGTCTCACCAAAAAGAATAAGATAGATAGCGTATGTACTTTCAGTATGTCAAATCCGTTGGGTGATATTGGGATTGCGGAAGGTGACGAAACGCCGCTGCAAGAGATTATTGCACCGGAAGAAGGCGAAGACTACAGTACATCGTACTATCAGATTCTTCGCGCAATCGAACAGAATACGGTGTATATCGAAGAAAGCCAAGCAGCCCTTCCTAACGCAGGTGACTTTGAGGACGAAGAGTGGCCACTGGTTGGGATCGCTGCGACAGAAACTGATGAGTTTGAGGGCGACAGTGTTCACATTTACGACGACGAGAGCGGCGAATGGGTGGACACGCTCGAGTCTGTCGAGGATTTTGTCCAGAAGTTAGATGAATACATCGGGGATGTCGATGTAGAAAACGACGGTGATCTGCAAACACAAATAACGGACAATGAAGATGACATCTCGGATAATGCGGATGCCATTGCAGAGAATGAAGATGACATCTCACATAATGCGGATGCCATTGCAGAGAATGAAGATGACATCTCACATAATGCGGATGCCATTGCAGAGAATGAAGATGACATCTCGGATAATGCGGATGCCATTGCAGAGAATGAAGATGACATCTCACATAATGCAGATGCCATTGCAGAAAATGAAGGTGACATCTCGGATAATGCAGATGCCATTGCAGAAAATGAAGAGCGGATTTCGGAGAACGAAGATGCCATCGGCGATGTCGATGATGATCTACAAACCCAGATTGATGACTTAGACGAAAACATCGGCGATGTTGATGTTGATAACGACGGCGACCTGCAAACGCAAGTAAATGACTTAGACGCAGAAGATATCAGTGCCGACGGTTTTGACGAGTTCGACGATCTCGAGGAGTTGCTTAACAATCTTGATGACATCATCGATGAATTAGATGCCAAAGATATCAGTGTCGACGATTTCGATGAGTTCGACGACCTCGAGGAGTTGCTTAATAATCTTGACCACGCCATCAGTAGCATAGAAATAGGTGACGTTGAGAGTCTGCAAGACGAACTCGATGATATTGACGAAAAGCTCGACAAGGTTGAGGACAAAATAGACGAACTATCGGAGGATTTGTTTGGTGCAGCATTCATACCAACCATCGCAGATGTGACAAGCGAAATTGTGGTTGGCGAAACAGCTCAGATTGAGGTAGACATACTCAATAGTGGGCGCGATTCTGCAACACAACCGGTTACGTTGAGCATAAATGGTGATGAGATTGAAACCAGTAGTATTGAATTGGAGATAAATGAAACAGAGTCAATTATATACGAGTGGACGCCGACTGAAGATGATCTTGGAGACATCGAAATAACCGTTGAAACAGAAAGTGGGAGTCACTCTAAGTCTACCACGGTACTTCGACCAGCAGAATTCCACGTCACCAGCGTTGAGACTCCAGACGATGTCGTTATGGATCAGACAGCAACGATTACTCCAACAATCGAAAACAAGGGTGAAGTTGCCGATACACAACAGGTAGATGTAATATACGCAGAGACAAACGGAACTGCATGGAGTGTTGATGAGGTTAGCGATGATGTTTCGCTTGATCCCGGTGAGTCAAAAGAAATAGAGTATGAATGGGTGCCAAAAGAAGTAGACCATGCATGGGAGATACCAGACCCAGGCGCCGTTGAAGTAACTGTCAAACCAGAAGACGACGGTGATTCTTCCACAAATAGTTTCGACCTGACCGTTCCATCAGAGTTTGAAGATCCAGTTATACATATAAAGGAATTAGATACTGACGGATCAAATAACAGAGAAGCTGACTACAGGATCATATTTGATATGGGTATGATTTCGACTGGTGACAGCGTATATATGGAAGCCACAACCGGCAGTACGGAGTGGAGTGCAACACTAGAAGAATACGAATACCACCGAGTACTTAGAGACAATAATAGTGGTGTAGCCAACTTAGAGACAATAGAGTTCAAATTCTATGAGAGTCGTGAGAAAAACTTCCTTTTAGCCGAGACATCAAGATCTGCAAACCGGTCGGGTACCGAACGAATACTTGGACAGGAAGATCTTCAACCAGCAACATTCCATATTACGGAACTTGAGGTTCCAAACCAGGTCACAATGGATGAGACAGTAACAATTACTTCCACAATAGAAAATAGAGGAGATGTTTCTGGTACACAGCAAGTGGACGTAGAATACGTTGAGCCGGACAGCAGTTCTCAGAGTATTGATGAAGACAGTGACGAGATCACTCTCTATCCTGGCGAATCAGGAGAAATTGAATACGAATGGGTGCCAACAGAAGTAGACTATGCATGGGAGTTGCCGAATCCTGGCCCAGTTGAAGTAACTGCCAGACCAAAAGGAGATGGTGATACTTCAACAGATAGTTTCGAACTAACCGTTCCCTCAGAGTTTGAAGAGCCAGTTATCCACATCAAGTCATTAAACACGGACGGAGCAAATAACAGAGAAGCGTCCTACAGAATAAGCTTTGATATGGGTATGATTTCAACTGGTGACAGTGTCTATATGGAAGCGACAACCGGCAGTACAGAGTGGAGTTCGACATTAAACGAGTTTGAATCTCACTCTGTGTCCAGAGATAATAATAGCGGAGTAGCTAGTTTAGAAACGATAGAATTCAAATTTTATGACAGTGATGAGAAAAATTTCCTTTTGGCCGAAACAACGAGGTCTGCAAACCGGTCGGGTACTGAACGAATACTTGGACAAGAAGAACCAATTGTCTACTTCAAAAACATAAACACAAGTAGCGCAAACATCCCTCAACACGACCACAGAATCGATTTCGAGATGGGTGTGGTCTCGCCTGATGATGGTGTTTATCTCGAGGCCACAACCGGTAGTGCCAACTGGGAAACAACCCTAGAGGAATATGAATCTCAGAGCACAACGCAAAGTTCGAGCGTCAGACATAACGCAACCATAGATATCTACGTGTACGAAAGCAGTCAGAAACAAGAGCGTTTGGGTCACACATCGGTTCCTGCCAACAGATCAACTAACTCGGACATACTGATTAACTAGCCGGAAAGCCGCGGATAAATTATATTTAGATACGGAGAAAACTGGCTAAAGGAGACAATAGGCAGTGGTAGAGATTCAAATACTTGGGATCAAACTGACTCGTGGTATGGTAACTCGTCGCTACGAGACTGGCTAACTCTGCGCCCAAACTGAATAATCATGATGGCTCCGGTTTATTATCCAATCTGGAACGACGGCTCATCTGATTCGCGGTCGAGATCCTCGAGATAAATGACTTCCTCGTCGTCTTCGGCCTCGAGTTGCTCGCGGAGATGTCTCAGGTACTGTTTGTGTTCTTCGAGTTGCTCGCGGAGGTGTTCGGCTTCTAACTCGAGTCGTTCGTGTTCTCGAACGAAGCTCTTTGGTACTTCGACAGTCGGCGGGAACGCCGCATCCCCATGGTCGCTTCCTCCGAGTTCATGCTCAGGGACGACGTTTATTTGGCCGTTGTGCTCGACGAGCATCTCAACGTAGTCACGAAACACCGCCGAAAGCGAGAGATCACGCTGTTCGGCGATCTCTCGGAGCGTCTCAAAGGCGTCTTCGTTGACCCGAAACGAGATCGTCTTGTTTTTGTTTCCCATCGCTGCAGTTTCCTCTATCCGTATACGAGCACGCCCGTTACTTAATCGTTTGTCAGACGTGCCCACGGGCCAAAAGAAAACGATGCCGATTGGATCAACAGCGCCTCTCGAGTTACGGCTCAGGCGTACTGTTGACACTTGAGGATGTCGGCGTGCCGCTACTGTCAGCGTCGTCTTCGTCGAGACTCTCGAGGGCGGCGACGACCGCCGCTTTGTACGTCGACAGCTCTTGGCCGTACTGTTTGCGGGCCATCCGGGCGTACTCGTTTGTTTCGTTGTCGAAAGCATCGATTCGCTCGAGGGTTCGTTCGGCGGTTTCGGCCACCCAGCGATCACGGGTTCCGGCATCGACTGGCGTGATCGATTCGGGCCGAACCGAGACAGTCACGTTGCCGTCGTCGGGTTCGTAGGTTCGCGGTTTGCCAACAACGGCAACGTACGCAGGGGCCTCGAGTTCGCGTAAGGTGCTTGCGGCTTCGGGTTGGTACTGACCGGCATAGACGAAAAACGTCCCTGTTGGATCGACGATACGACCCTGCCAGTACTCGCTTTCTTCGCCGATATCATCGGTTTCGGTTAGCGTGCCGACAAAAAACACGCGATTTGCGCGCTCGCCGGTCGGTAACAGCCCGTAGAGTGGTGCACGGTCATCGTCGCTTTCTTTGAACGTGTAGGTCGAATCGTTGAACTCCTCGGCGAACACACGCTGGGCGACTTCACGGGTGGGGACGGACTGATCTGTGCTCATTAGAGTGACCTCACTTTGGTGAGAGTAGCTTCAGTGTCTGTCGGCCTAGCCAACTGCTCGAAGTCGTTTGCTAAGACATACCGGCCGAGTGTGGGACCGCTCACTCGGAAATACCGGCCAACAATATCCGCACGGATGCCGTCTGCGACAACGGTCGTATCCAGGGCATCCATCGCCTGCTGTTTGGCCTCCTCGAGTTCGATGCCAGTCAACTCTTCTGTGGCCTCGCGGTTGAAAATCACATCGTAGACCTCATGGCCGTCGTCGATAACGGCCTTGATCCGCAGGTCGAATTCACCTTCGACCTCGCCGTGTTCCGAACACCGACCGTTCTGGAGAACGCGCGTACAGCCGTCTTTGGGACAGCGTTTGATCAGGCCGGAGCCGGACTGGACGTCGACGAGTGCGCCTTCGAGGGTTGTCGAGTTGTCGCCGACCTCGATTTCCTCGTCGAGTTTCGTGATTGTTGTTGTCCGGTTGAGCTTGATCGAGTAATCTCCTTGGTACTCGTCGGTGACGACGTTGCCGAGTTTGTAACACTCGCCTTCTTCGAGTTCCTCGAGTTCGGAAGTCTCGAAGGCGACGAACTTGATGCGGCCCGACTCGTCGCCGACAAGCCCGACCTGCGAGATTGACTCACTGCGAGGTTCCCACAGATCGACGACTTTGACCGTTACATCGACCCACTGTTCGTCCTGGTCGATTTCGTTGGCTAACACGGATTCGTTGCCGCCGCGGCCTAGGTCTTCGCGCTCGAGATCCGCTTTATCGAGGTAGCTGTTGGTAACGCTCCGTTTGGCTTCGGCAACTGGGACTTTGTATTCGGTTACCAGTTGCTGTAGCTGTGTTTCGATCTCGTCGGTACTAACGTCGATATGCTCCGAGAACTGTTCTGCAATCTCGGCTGCGTGTGTCTGCAACTCACTCATGGGTGTACTGTCTCCGCTCTGTTTTCAATGGGAGACATATGGAGGTTGGTTCCTTATTGTATAAAAACTACCGGGCGAATAGTGAATGTAGAACCGCCGTACTGCACCGGGGTAGTTACACGAACCCAGTTCGCCAGCAGGAGAGCCAACAGCCGAGCGGACAGCAGCCCTCCTTAGCAACGAAGCTATACAACCGGCCCCACAACGAGAGGTATGGACGAACGGTTCGATGGGTTCGTCTCCGAGCGATTACGCGAACTCGGCCGACAGTACGAACGTGCACGCCGTGCCTACGCCGAGGGGAAAGGCCACCCTCAGCGGGCAGCAATCCTCGAGGAGCTGCCGGTAGACGACGCCGGGCGGGCCAAACTTGTCTGTCGTCGGTATGCCGAAAAGCGCGCGGTAAAACTCGAGGCCGACGGAAAACCAGCCTGTTTTGATCCGGATCACACTGACTGTGTGGGCTGTCTCGAGGATATTCGCGACGGGATTGTCGAGACCTGGTAGCCTTACTCGCCCGATTGTCGAACGCGGAGTTCGCCGTCGTCGGTTACGCCGACCAACAGTGATTCGAGCACAGCCCGGCCTTCGACTGCCTCATCTGCGGCCTCGCTGACCGCAGTCATCAGCTCTGGGGCGGTGTAGTTGACTTTTAGATTCGCCCCGTCACAGGCGTCATACACCATTGTTGGGACATCAAACAGATCCGTCCCCGCAGGCACCTCGATTCGGATCGGCGCGGCCACTGCCTCGGCGAACGCAACCGTTTCACGGGCTCTGGCAATGTTTTCGCGTGCACTGGCTTCGACGTTCGAGACGTTGGCTCGCGAGGTACCGAGTCGGTCGGCGATATCCCGCTGGCGCATGCCACGCTCTCGGAAGGCGAGGACTTCGGCTTGCCTGCGCGTCAATACGTTCGAGTCAGGATCGAAGCCAGCCCGCTCGAGTAGGCTCTCAACGTCGGTCTCACCGGCTTCGGCCACCAAGTCGTCACTGTCGGTCCCGTCTGTCATAGCTAGCTGTTCGATAGGGGTGCGGAAAAACCTACAGTTCTGACTGTCCACCAGCGCGAGCCGTCCCACCAGAGGGGTTAGCCGCCCCAGAAGTTCTCTCTGCTTCCCAGCCGGTCTCGGTCTGGCCCACGACGGCCCGAAGAGTCGTCGTCGCTTTCGGCGTCGGCTGTCTCGGCGTCCGTCTCAGATTCGGCCGCGGCCTCTGTCTCAGTATCGTCCTCGAGCGGCAGCCGTTCGACGATTTCGTTGGCTTTGGCGTGGTTCGACAACACCCGGTCGATCCGGACTTTCGCGCGCGCATCGGGCAACAGCCCGTCAATAAAGACAATAAAACCGTCGTCGGTTCGGCCAACACCCGCGCCGCTTTCGTGCATATCTGTGACTTCGACAATCACTTCTTCGCCGGGTTTGATCGGTTGCTGTTTGAGTTCGCGGATGGGCATATCGTAGTGTTGACACCACTCCGCGCCGCCGCGATCACCGTAGTGCTGACAGCCCATGCCTTTGATTCGCTCCGAAAAACTCGGGCAGTCATCCGCCAGTGGACAGTTCGGCATGTCTGTCCGTAATCAGGGTGCCGATTAAACGCTTCCGCTGAGAAGCCCTGAACCGGTCGGTTCTTTTCGATCCCATCCGAAAGCAGGGTATGAACCGCTATGCACCCGAGTTAGCGCTCGTTTCGGGTGGCGTACTCGGGGTGGCCTTCGGCGGGTTCGTCTTGGTTGTACTCGGTGAGTTCTATTCGGCGGCTGTTGTCTGTGCGCTGTGTGTCTATCCGTTTGCAGCCTACGCGATCCACACAGACCACACGCCGACAACGGTGTTGCCGCCACGAGGAGTCACCGTTCTTGCGGCTCTTGGTGCGGTCGGTGTCGTCTTCGATAGCCTCCGACTGTTCGGTCCGACCGTCGAGACGCTCCTCTCGAGTACGCTGGTCACTGTGGGCATTTTTTTGCCAGTTGCAGCCTACGCGAGTCGCTACGGCGAACCGCCAGCGTGGCTTCGGCCGAAAGCAGTTGAGACAGGTTGTATACTGCTTGCAGTTGGGCTGTTGGTCGGCAGCGTTCTGACAGGAATCATTACCAGTGCGGCCAGTGCGGTCGTCGTGTTCGTCGCTGGCGTGCTCTACGGTACCCGTATGGGAACACGGAGCCACTCCCAGCGTCGACGCCGATACTGGCCGGTCGGTGGGTTTGTAGTGGCTGCGGGACTGCTTGCTGTTGGGATCGGAACGGCCGGGCCGCTCGACCGATGGATGGCCGGGGCGCTCGCGGCCGTCTTCGGGCCGCTGATCGCGGTTGCACTAACCACGGCTCGCAACACGTGACACTCATATGACGGATGTCACATGGATAAGCACTTTATGCACTTCCATCACAGAGAACGTATGACGTTTCGGACGCTTGTCGTCGACGACTCGTCGTTTCAACGAACGATCGTCTCCGACACGCTTGACGAACGGTTCGAAGTTGTTGGTACGGCCGAAAACGGTAAACAGGCTATCTCGAAGTTCGAAGAGTTCGAACCCGATGTAATTACGATGGATATCATCATGCCAGAGATGACTGGCATCGAAGCACTCAGAGAGATTAAACGCCGCTCGCCGGAGACGGTTATCGTGATGTGTACGAGCGTCGAGCAGGAAGAAAAAATGCGTGAAGCCGCCAAAGCCGGCGCTGACGGCTACGTAACGAAACCGATCTCCGAGACCAAACTACTCGAGGAGTTCGACTCACTGCTCGAGTAGCCGACACCGCAGTCTCAATTGCAATCTTTGTGATACCTCAAAGGAACTCTCGAACGTCCGAGTACCACATATCGTGGTCGTCAACTTCGTCAATACGTTCGGCAATCTCGACGGCCAGTGCGTGCCAACACAACTGTGTGGGATCAGCCGCATCGAGATTGTACTGGCTGTCTTTGCAGGTACAGCCGCCGTCTTCGACGACGTACTCTTCGTCGTAGCCGACGACAACCGTGAAATCGCGGTACTGTTTGATGCGACGTTCGGAGACGGCTTCGATGGCTCGCTGGCCGCGGTCGCCGTGGGCCGACAGAATGCTACGGACGATCTCGGGCTGTAGCTCGCCGGCCGCCGCAAGTGCCGCTCGCCACTCGTCGCTTTCGGCCACAGCAGCCCTTCTCGCAGCGTCGGCAAAACAGGTTCGATGCGGGTCGCATCCTTTTTTGAGTGGGTTGGTCGACCCTCTGTATGGAACTCACCGAAGGGGGCCTCTCAATCGAGGTCGAAACGCCTCGAGACGGCACCAGCGAGGGCAGCGGCGACGGCGTGTTTTTCAATCCGACGATGGAACTCAACCGCGATATCACCGTCGCCGTCCTCCGGGCCTACCAGGAGCGCGAACCGCGCGTGTCGACGTATCTGGACGCAATGGCTGCCTCCGGCATCCGGGGCGTACGAGCCGCAAACGAAGGCTACGAGGTGACCTGCTGTGATATCGACACCGAGGCCGTCGACGTAGCCCAAGCGAACCTCGAGCACAACGACCTAAAGGCCACTGCAGTCGAACGAAACGTCAACGCGCTGTTGCATGAATCGCTGTTTGATGTAGTCGATCTCGATCCGTTCGGAACGCCAATTCCCTTTATCGATGCGGCGTTTTCGGGTGCCCGGAATCTCGTTTGTGTTACTGCTACTGACACTGCCCCACTGTGTGGGGCCCACAAACAAAGCGGGATTCGCAAATACAGCACGGTGCCGCAAAACACCGACTACCACCCCGAAATGGGACTCCGCACGCTGCTTTCGGCACTGGTTCGAACCGCCGCGCGCTACGATGTGGCCGCCCAGCCCATCTGTTCGCACGTTTCACGGCACTACGCCCGGACGTATCTCGAGTTAGACCATCGAGCAACTGCGGCCGACAGCTTACTCGAGGAACTCGGCTACATCCATCACTGTGAAGACTGTCTGGCCCGACGCATAGAGGGTGGCCACCATCCGCAGTCAGTACCACAGACGTGTCCAGTCTGCGGGAGCAACCGACTACTGACTGCAGGCCCGACCTGGCTCGGTCCGGTGGCAGACAGCGAATTCGTGAGTACTGTCCGCCGGGAGCTTTCTGCCGAAATGGGTACCGTAAGCCGGGCAGATAGACTGTTGTCGACGATTGAATCCGAGATCGATACGCCCACCCACTACGACCAACACCGTCTTTGCAAACAGTGGGGGGTACCTGCGAACGCGATGGATGAGTTTCTCGACGACCTGCGGAACGCAGGATACGAAGCCTCACGTGCCCACTACAGCGGCACAGCGTTCAAAACCAACGCGACAATCGACGAGATCCAAGCGGCCGCCGCACCCGACGCCGACTGAGTGGGTGATTGTACGAATCGGCAGACAACTCGAGGGTCACAGGCCGCCTACTGACGTTCTATGTGGTCGAAAGATCCATGATTCTATTTGATTCCTTGCTGAATAGCTTGTAGTGACCACTCCTGGCCGTTCCCGCTTGACAACGGTAAAGCAGGTAATCGAAACCGCCCAAGACCAACAGATCACGTTTTTGGCCGCGAGCGTCGCCTACTATGGGTTTGTCTCATTGTTGCCCGCGCTGCTGTTGATACTCGTCGTCGCATCGACGGTTGCGGGCGATGCGTTTGCCGAACAACTCGTCGCGCTCACACAGGAGTTTCTGACACCGGCCGGCGAGGATGCCATCGCCGGGGCGATTGCTGATGCACCGGGTCGTGGTGGAGCGACCGTCGTTGGCGTCGGCGTGTTGGCCTGGAGTACGCTCAAAGTCTTTCGTGCGCTCGATACTGCGTTTTTGTCAATCTACGGACAGATAGAAACCTCGAGTTTCGTTGGCGAACTCAAAGACGCGACAGCAGTACTGGTCGGGATTGGCATTGGCGTGAGCGTGATGGTCGCCGCCGGCACCGTGCTGGCGGCCCTACCGTTAGGGCCGGCAAGCCAGGTTGTGAGCATTCTCGCACTGCCAGTCGTCCTTACAGTGGCGTTTTTGCCGATGTACCGACAGTTTCCGAACCCGCCGATTCCGGTGCGCGAAGCAGCCCCTGGCGCGCTGTTTGCTGGGTTCGGCTGGATGCTGTTGCAGGCCGGCTTTCAGGTGTATGCTGCAAATGCCGGCCAATTCGAAGCCTACGGCGTAATCGGCGGGATCCTGTTGTTGGTCACCTGGCTGTATTTCGCCGCAATCATCGTCATTCTCGGCGCAGTAATAAACGCCGTGTTGGCCGACGACGCAACAGGTGGGCCACCGTTTTCGAGTACTTCAGAGGCGACTGATAATGATTCACCTGGGACAGCTGCCAATCAGGACGCTGCTGGAAATCTGGCTGATGACAACCAGGGCATCGAATCCAATAATCTGGGTACGTCAGGCGACCGGCAGTTACAACAAGCCGGCGGCCAAGAGTGTGAGTATATGCCGCCTGAGGGACGTGCGTCGACCGACGACGCCGGAGAGACGAGTGGTGCCGCCGACAGCAACCGCGTTGAACCACGCGGGGCCCCCGATATCGGTGAGATCGACGACCGCGTTGCCGAACTCCGGGCAGATCTCGATGCCTTCGAGGCCGACGTGCGCGAACGGACGGTGGACAAACCATCAGTCGAATCCGAACTCAAAGGCTACGTCCGCTCGAGAATGCGCCGTGGGCACGCCCGTGGTTGGGGGCCGTATCTCGTGTTACTGTACGGAACCGCGCTGACACTCGGGGCGTTTTATTTGTTCCAAAGCGACTGGCTCGCCATCGCGGCGATGTTGATTATCTTTCTGTCGACGCTCGGGTTGTACGTCGTTTTTGTCGTCGTCGGCATCGGGCTCAATCTGCTGGATGTTCCGGGCAAAGCAATCGATATGGCCCGCGACCGCCGCAACTGAGTGGGATACCGAAACCGGATTACGTGCTGACACGTCAAGCTGAGTCCGAGCAATGCTGCCGAGTAGCCAGTTGCTGATTTCTGGGGTCGATATCGTTGTGACTGTCTTTGCGTTCATCACGCTTGCGGGCGACGCCTGGTTCGTCCTTGTCGGGCTCGCACTGCTGTACTGGATCAGTCCGAAGTACGACGAGGAGATCCGTTCGATTGCGGTCTTCGTCGTGAGCCTTGCGGTCGTCGGCCTCGCGGTTGTGTTGACGATTAAGACCATCGTGGCACTGCCGAGGCCCTCAACAACACCGTTCGATCCCACCACCCTACCGGCTCTGATCGGGCCGTTTGTCGCCAGCGAGATCGACGCCAGTGGCTTTAGGTTTCCAAGTGGCCATACGGTCGCTGCAACCGTTGTCTACGGTGGGCTTGGCGTGTTGGTCTCGGCTGGTCGGCAACGAACCCGTCTCCTGTTGGCTCTCGGGGCCGTGTTACTCATCGGGCTCTCACAGCTCGTATTGGGTGTCCATTATCCACGTGATGTAATCGCCGGGGTCGCCGTCGGTGTCGGAACCTTGGCTGTCGGACTGACTGTTGGTCAAGATCTGGACGGCCTGCGGCCCGAGCGGCTGTTCGGGCTGGCTGCCGTCGTTGAACTGCTCGGGTTTGCAGCCGCAAGCACCGGCGGCCACACACGCGAACTCACACAGGCGGCGATTGTAGTTGGCACCGCCGTTGGTGGCGGTTGTCTCTGGTATTGGCAACGAGACCGACTGCTGGCGGCACCACCGGTTTCGCTTGCGGTGTCGCTGGCTGGGCTGGCTGTTGCTGGTGGGCTGTGGGTCAGTGCGTATGCGGGTTTGTTATCGATGCTCGAGACAGCCCTTGCAAGCGGCGTTGCCATGAGCTGTATTCTGTTGTTGCCACTGGTTGGCTCGAGCGCAAAAAAATTCGAATCGGGTCGGCCTTAGAACGTCTCGAGGTAACGGTCGAGTTCCCACTGCGAGACGTCGATGCGGTAGTCGTCGTACTCGGCGGATTTGGCTTCGACGAACTTCTCGGCAACGTGTTCGCCGAGCGCGTCGAGAATAACCTCGTCTGCTTCGAGCGCGTCGATTGCCTCGCCGAGGTTACCTGGAAGCGTCTCGATGCCGTATTCGGCACGCTTTGTCTCATCGAACTCATAGATGTTCTCTCGAACTGGATCCGGTGCCTCGAGGCCTTGTTCGATGCCGTCGAGACCGGCAGTGATGAGCGCAGCGAACGCGAGGTATGGGTTACACGATGGATCGGGGAAGCGGGCCTCGATACGGCTGGCGGCTGGAACGCGGGCGGCCGGTTTGCGGATGAGCGCCGAACGGTTTCGATCCGACCAGGCGACATACACTGGAGCCTCGTAGCCAGGAACCAAGCGTTTGTAGGAGTTGACCGTTGGGTCAGTGACAGCACAGATTGCCTGGGCGTGCTCGAGAATGCCTGCGAGGAACGAGTGAGCCGTCTCACTCAGGTCGAACTCGTCGTCGCCGTCGTGGAAGGCGTTTTCGCCGTCTTCGAACAGCGACATGTGCGTGTGCATCCCCGAACCGTTGATTTTGGGGACGGGTTTCGGCATGAACGTCGCATGCAGGTCGTGCTGTGCGGCGACCGCACGAACGACCGTCCGGAACGTTGCGACGTTGTCTGCGGTGGTGAGTGCGTCGTCGTACTCGAAGTTGATCTCGTATTGACCCTCGGCGACCTCGTGGTGGCTGGCTTCGATCTCGAAGCCCATGTCTTCGAGCGCGAAGATGATATCACGTCGAACGTCACTTGCAAGATCCTTTGGTGCAAGGTCGAAGTAACCACCCTGGTCGGCGAATTCGGTGGTTGCGTATCCGTCTTCGTCCTGTTTGAACAGGAAGAACTCCGGCTCAGGAGCCATGTTCACATCGTAGCCGTGTTCTTCGGCTTTTGCGAGGGCGTCTTTCAGCACATAGCGTGGGTCGCCTTTGAACGGCTCGCCAGTCGAGGTGTCGATAATATCACAAATAAGGCGTGCAGCACCGCTTTCTTCGTCTTTTCGCCATGGAAGAATGGCAAACGTATCCGGGTCGGGCTTGAGCCGCATGTCGGATTCCTGGATACGGACAAAGCCGCTGATCGACGAACCATCGAAGTAGATACCGTCGGTAAAGGCTTTCTCAGCCTGCCGTGCTGGAACTGAAACGTTCTTTACGACTCCGAGGATATCCGTGAACTGTAGCCGAAGGAAGTCGATTCCTTCTTCTTCAATTTCGTCAATTACTGCCTGTTCTTTTTCCGTCAATCCACCATCAGTGGCAACGTTTTCTTCCGTCATGTTGTGGACACCTGAATCATTCACTGCCAGTATAAAGATCTTACCGCTTAGTGCAATTACCCCGCGGAAACTGAGAAATTGGATATTCGTAAAATTCTAATCCCCCCGGGGAGTTGTAAACTGTAATGACGTACGAAAACTTGGACGCCAAGTTGATCAATGCATTACTCGGAAACGGTCGCGCCAGTTTGCGAAGTCTCGGCGAGGATCTCGATGTTTCGGTGACGACAGTCTCGAATCACCTTCGGGATCTCGAGGCCGAAGGCGTTGTCAACGGGTACACCCCAATCGTTGATTACGGCGCACTTGGTTACGATGTAACGGCCGTAATTCATCTCAAAGTCGAAGGCAGTGCGCTGCCCGAGATCACCGACCGCCTGCGAGAACAAAAACAGATGGTCAGTGTCTACGAAGTAACGGGTGATTACGATATTATTGCCATCGGGAAGTTCAAAGACACAGACGGCATGAACAGCCAAATCAAAGAGCTGTTGACCGACGTCGACATCCGTGAGTCCAACACCAGTGTTGTGCTCAACGCTGTTAGCGAAAACGAACAGTTCGACCTCGATATCGACGAAGACGAGTAAGCTGTTCGAGTATTGTTTCGTTCTCACAGGAGTCCAGCGACGGCTGTACTCTGGGATTATTCGTCCTCGAAGACGAACGTGCCGTTTTCTTGGACTACCTCGCCGTCGAGTTCGATCCGAGAGTCCTCGCTCATATCGACGATCATGTCGACGTGTTCGGCCGATTCATTGCGCTCGTTGTCCTCGCCGACGGTCTCTTCGTAAGCAGACCCCACAGCGAGGTGAATCGTATCACCCATTTTTTCATCAAACAACATATTGTACGTGACCTGATCGATAGCGCGGTTCATCCCGACGCCGAACTCGCCAATACGTCGCGCGCCGTCGTCGGTGTTGAGAATTTCGGAGAGTAGCTCCTTGCCACTTTCCGCACTGTGTTCGACCACGTCGCCGTTTTCGAAGACGAGTCGAACGTCCTCGATTTTTCGGCCCTGCCGGTAGAGTGGAATATCGAAGTAGACTGATCCCTCGACGCTGTCGGCGACTGGGGCGGTAAAGACCTCACCGCCGGGCAGGTTCTTTTCGCCGTAATCGTTGAGCGTCCGGTTGCCGGCAATCGAAAAGGTGAGGTCGGTTTCGTTGCCTGCGACGATTCTGACCTCGGCGGCGTCGTCGAGACGCTCGACCATCTCGGCTTGGAACTCCCGTTGGGCTTTCCAGTCCAGCGAGACGGCATCCCAGACGAAGTTCTCGTAGGCTTCGGTGCTCATACCCGCCAACTGGGCGTGGCCACTGGTCGGAAACTGGGTGAGACACCAGCGTTTCGAGAGACGTTCTTCCTGAATCGGCTTGAGTGCGCGCCGGTAGGCGGCGTTGGTTTTCGGCGGGATGTCGCTTGTTTCGGAGACGTTCGCACCCCCGCGTGCGACGATGAACACATCCGTCTGCTCGACGAGTGCCTGTTTGTGTTCGGGCGTTTCGTATTCGTCGTCGCCAGCACGGAGATACGCTCTCGAGGCACGCTGAGAGTTAGCGACGTAGACTGGCATTGCACCGCGTTCTCCACAGCATTCATGCAGTGCGACCGCAAGGTCTTCGGCCTCGTTGGGCAGTTGAATGACGACACGATCGCCTTCCTGGATGTCGACCGAGTGTTCGACGATGGTTTCGGCGTGCTCGCGGATTCGTGGATCCATACCAGTAGTCGTGTGTTGACTGCCTAAAGAGTCGCCGTCTGCTGCAATATGGACGGTTCCGATGCGGTGGACTCCGCAAGAAATAGCCACAGACTCACACGCTCAGGCGGTCGTCGGAACCCTTTTAGAGCATCATAAGCCACAGAACAGTAATGAGCGAGTTAGCACAGGAGTATCGCCTCGAGTACTTTGAGGCCGAAGACTTCGTGCGCCGGGAGTGCGAATCGTGTGGGGCACACTTCTGGACGCGCGACCACGACCGAACGCTGTGCGGAGAGCCACCGTGTGAGGATTACCGATTCATCGATGAGCAAAGCTTTGCCGAAGAATACACACTCGAAGAAATGCGTGAGGCGTTTTTATCCTACTTCGAGGATCACGACCACGAGCGCATCGAACCGTATCCGGTGGCGGCCAACCGCTGGCGTGACGACGTGCTTTTGACCCAGGCTTCTATCTACGATTTCCAGCCACTGGTCACGAGTGGTCAGACCCCACCGCCGGCCAACCCACTCTGTATTTCCCAGCCCTGTATCCGGATGCAGGATATCGACAACGTTGGTAAAACGGGACGACACACGATGGCCTTCGAGATGATGGCCCACCACGCTTTTAACGCCCGCGAGGAGGTCGGCGACGAGTACGCCTACGAGGGAGAGGTCTACTGGAAGGACGAAACCGTCGAGTTCTGTGATGGCCTGTTTGAATCTCTCGGCGCAGACCTCGACGAGATCACCTACATCGAAGATCCGTGGGTCGGCGGCGGGAATGCGGGCCCAGCTATCGAGGTTATTTATAAAGGCGCGGAACTTGCCACGCTGGTCTTTATGTCCTTAGAACAAGACCCAGACGGCCCCTACGAAATGAAAGACGGCAACCGGTATTCGGAGATGGATACCTACATCGTCGATACGGGCTATGGCCTCGAGCGCTGGGCCTGGATGAGCCAGGGCACACCGACTGTCTATGAGGCAGTCTACCCCGAGATGATCGCTTTCCTGAAGGACAACGCTGATATCGACCACACCGAAGACCAAGAGGCACTCATCCACCAGGTGGCCAAACTCGCCGGCCATATGGATATCGACGAAGCCGAGGACATGGAGACCGCCCGCGCGGAGATCGCCGACCGCCTCGAGGCTGACGCCGCGGAACTCACCGCGCTAATGCGGCCGCTCGAGGACATTTATGCTATTGCCGACCACTGTCGTGCGCTGGCGTACATGTTCGGCGATGGAATTGTCCCTTCGAACGTCTCGACAGGGTATCTCGCCCGGATGATTCTCCGGCGAACCAAACGTCTCGTTGATAACGTCGGTGTCGACGCACCGCTGGACGAACTCGTCGATATGCAGGCCAAGCGATTGGGCTATGAGAACCGTGATACGATCCGCGACATTGTCCGAACAGAGGAAGCCAAATACCGTCAGACGCTCGAGCGTGGCTCTCGGAAAGTCGAACAGTTGGCCGACAAGTATGCCGGAAGCGACGAGCCGATCCCAGTCGGGCAGTTGATCGAGCTGTACGATTCCCATGGCATTCAGCCCGATATGGTCGCCGAGATTGCCGGTGAGCGAAATGCAACCGTCGAAATCCCCGATGACTTTTATTCACTGGTTGCCGCCCGCCACGACGATGCTGTCGAAAGCGGGACTCACACCGAGCGTGATGAGCGACTGGGCGAGTTGCCCGAGACGGACAAACTCTACTACGACAACCAAGATCGCATGGAGTTCGAGGCGATCGTCTTGGACGTCTTCGAGGCTGACGACGGCTACGACGTCGTACTCGACCAGACGATGTTTTATCCAGAGGGCGGTGGTCAACCGGCCGACCACGGAACGCTGACCAGCGACGAGACGACTGCCGAGGTCGAAGACGTCCAGATCATCGGTGATGTCGTGCTCCACCGCACAGACAGCAACCCTGGTAAAGGCGAGTTCGTCCGCGGGCAGATCGACAGCGAGCGTAGACGGCGGCTGATGGCTCACCACACCGCGACCCACATCATCGGCCATGCAACCCGCCAAGTACTCGGCGAACACATTCGGCAGGCCGGCGCACAGAAGGGCGTCGACTCCTCGAGGCTCGATGTTCGGCATTATGAACGAATTACCCGCGAGGACGTCAAAGCAATCGAACAGCGTGCCAACGAACTCGTCCGGGACAACATCAGCGTCAAACAGGAGTGGCCCCACCGCAACGACGCCCAGGAAAAACACGGCTTTGATCTGTATCAGGGCGGTATCCCACCGGGAACCAACATCCGGCTGATCCACATTGGTGACGACGTCCAGGCCTGCGGTGGCACCCACCTCAGCCGTACCGGCAACGTCGGAGCGATCAAAGTCCTCAAGACAGAACCCGTCCAGGACGGCGTCGAGCGCATCGTCTTTGCGGCCGGCGAGGCAGCCCTCGAGGCGACCCAACGCACCGAAGATGCACTGTATGAGGCCGCCGACGTGTTGGCTGTCAACCCACCGGAAGTACCGGAGACCGCTGAACGCTTTTTCACCGAGTGGAAAGACCGCGGCAAGCAGATCGACCGCCTCAAAGACGAACTCGCCGAAGCACGCGCGGCCGCAGAGGCTGATGCCCTCGAGATCGGCGACCAGCAGGCGGTAATCCAGCGACTCGACGGCGATGTTGACGAACTGCGGGCGACCGCCAACGCCCTAGTCGAAGACGACACCATTGCCGTACTCGGCAGCGGTGAGGGCGACAGTGCAACGTTTGTTGTCGGCGTTCCAGCGGACACAGGTATCAACGCAGGTGAGGTCGTCAGCCAGTTGGCCGGCCTAGTCGGCGGCGGTGGTGGCGGTCCACCGGACTTCGCCCAGGGTGGCGGCCCCGATGTTGAGGCACTTGATGAGGCTCTCGAGGCCGCACCCGAAGTACTTCGCGGCGTGCTGAACGCCTAAGCTGTTTGCAGGGTTTCGAGACCCGCGGCTGGTCTTTTTATTTTGTCTTCTGGACTATCAGCAACCCGTATCAAGAGCAATAAGCCGTGTGTCTTGTCACCGAGATATTCACCACTACTCAGTTTTCAAAACGTCCACAGAGACAGCCGCAAACCACCTTCGGTTGCTATATCATCCCATAAGTTATGAGTTGAATTCGCCTACCACTTCCAGTGGCTGTGTGTTGGCTACGGGAAAAATTTATATTCTAGTCAACCATACTACGTAATAGATTATGAACCGCTACTACGACTACGTTCTCGGTCTGATTCCGGCTGTAATGCTTGGTGTGACACTGCTGTTGTTCGCTGTAGGCATCCAGTTAACAGTGGCTCTTCCGGCCGGCGCAGCGGCTGCTGCGGTTGTTATCGGCCACGCGCTGTTTGTCAACGTCCCGGGAGAACTCGAGTCCATGTCTCAGTCGGCCCGCCCGCCGAACGCTGAGTAATCTGTTTTCACCAGTGTATTTTTGCGGTACTGTGCCCAGGCTTGTCGTATGACAGAGACGCTATTTTGTACCAGCGATGAGCTTTCAGGGCTCGCCGAGCGCGACGGGTGGGTCATGACACCACTGTTCGACGCCGAGAGTGGCGAGCCGCTGGGGTTGTTTGATGAGGCAAGTGTCAACTACCTCGGGATCAAGCTCTGAGGTACCCGCCTTCATTCTTGATGAATCCCTACAAAACAGGAGCCGCTGGTGCGGTTGCAGTTGATCATCTCGCCCGCACAGACGCCGAGACGGTCAGCATCATCAGTTTGGGCCCACAAGCACGCGGGCAGCTTCGTGCGTGTGCCACGATCCGAGATCTCGAGGCAGTTTGGATCTACTCACCAACGAAAGCCAACCACGAGGCGTTTGCCGACGAGATGGCCAACCGGCTGGTAGCTATCGCTCACGGTCACACCCAAAGGCCCTGTTGGGTAAATCGTTCCGACTACTGGAGCCGGTACCGAAGCAGTGCGGCGATCCCACCGAGGTTTTTGAGTTGGACGCCAGGCTGGAACTCCTTCGAAAAGACGGTGATCTCGCCGCCTTTCTGTTCGACACTGGCAATAATGTCGTTGACGTCTACGTCCCATTCACCGTCGCCTTGGCGTTCCTCACGGAGGCGCTCGTCGAGCACGAGCAGCTCCTCGACTGCACCGAACTCGGCGGCCTCCTGTACCTGTTCGATGCCGTAGGCGGCTTTCGCACCGTCGGCGATCCGGGCCATGAGTTCGTCAATGGTCTCGGCTTCGCGAGCGATTCGGGTTTCGTCTTGAACCTCTTCGACCGCCCCACGTTTGAGTACTTCGTGGACGCCACGACCGCCTGCGGCCGAGGTATCAACCATCGTGATCAACTCCTCTAGGTCGCGATGATTCTCAGCAATGTAGTCTCTTGCGTCTTGTTTGGTAAAGCCAGGGCCAGCCAGGATGATCGCGTCGGTATTTAGATGCCCGAGTGCATCACCCAACTCACCGAACAGATCCGTGCGGGGCCGAGAGTATTCGCCTTTGCCGGTGGGTTTGGTAAACGAAGCGTACTCGTCGACGCCGTATTCTTTGACGAGATGGATGTAGGCTTCGCCCTCCTCGATGGTGGCGATAGCAACATCCGGGTTGTCGGCGGCCTGTTCGGCTTCTTCGATGCGCTCGAGTTGGTCGGCTTTGAACTCCTTTTCAATCGTTAGCTCCTCGTGGGGCTCGACGTTGAGCGTGTGGTGCAATCCGAGTTGGTCTTCTCGAGAACATCCCGTAATGACCCCACCGATCCGAAGGCGATTCGCAAACCGTGCGAACTCGACACTCTCGAGTTCAATCGTGACCGAAAGGTGTTCTCGTTGGCCGCCGGTATCCCGCATCTGGTCGTCATTGCGCTGAATGCGGCGGGTTGTATCACCGGAGACGAGATCCGCTGGCTCGAGGACATACGACAGATGCCACAGATCATCGACGGTTTCGGGGACGAGTGTCATTCGCTCTCGACCCGCTTCGCCGCGACCGCGACTCACAATGCGCATACGTCGTCTTTGGCCGACCGACTAACAACCCTTCCGTTTGGCAGTTTCTGTCAGCTACTCTGTGTCATCGGGCCCCCAGATGAACTTGTCTGTGGTGTATTCGTTCTCGGAGTCGGCATCGGGAGCCGGTGTGTCCGTCTCATCGTTCGCCGTCTGTGTACTGTCGTCGTCGGTCACCGTAGCGTCACTCGAGACAACGGCCGTACTCGAATCAGGACGAACAGTTCGTCCCGTCTGGACGGCCACAGGTGCCTCGGCTGGATTGAAATTTTCAGGCGGCTCGAATGTCTGGCCAGTCGGGCGTCCATCCAGAGACGGCTCCTCGATGGAAACAGACAGATCAATCAATCCTGTAGTGCTCGCCCGGCCAGTTGCATAGGCTGCCGAGAGACGACAGAGAAACAACAGGACAAAGCCGAGTAGAATCGTCGACAACACACCGACAAACGCAAGCGGTGGAGAAACAACTGCCGAGGCGAGCGAAACCAGCAACAACGGAACCAACAGCGTCGGGCCAACGACGAGAATCCCCATCGCGATCAGCCAGCCAGTAATGTAGTCGGCCGTACTCGAGAGCCGAACGACACGTCGAACGTCGAGGGCGTCCCGAACCGAACCCGTTGAGGCAAATACCGCCCGTGCGGCCGGCCGGACGTACAGATACACCAATCCATAGATGAGCAGGCCGAAGCCTCCAAAGAGTATGACGAGTGCGGTAATCGCCTGGATCGCTCCCTCGAGCCCTTCGGGATCGACAGCCGTCGCAACTCCACCACCGAGAGCCAGCCCACAGAACACTGCCGCCGGAAGCAGATAGATTGCCGAAATGACTGTCGAACGGGTGCCATCACGGACGAGAGAGCCCCACCGAACAAACGAATCGACCGTTGGCTCACCACGGATACCAGCGCGGACGACAGTCAGAAGATATCCACGCAAGACGAGACTGGGTAGTGCGAAAAGCGGGAGGAGTAGCCCACCAATCGGTGCCGAGAGAATCAACAGAATAACCCAGAAAACACCGACCACCCAAACAAGTAGCGTCAGCACCCAACCAACAAGAATCGTCCCGATCCAGTCGTCGGCACGAAATGGAACCCGAAGCGACTCACTCAGCATTATCCCAACTGAGAACCTGATTTGTATTATGTACAGGGGGTCGCCAGCGGCTCAGTTGGTCGAAATCACACGAACTTACTTCGGCCAGCACTGCCCGCGGTTTCTGCTAGGTCAGCGTAGACATCAGCGATGCGTTTGCGGATGTCGCGACCGGCGACCCGCGGATCGAACCGATCCTTGTTCGGGGCCCACTCGACATCGTTGAAGAAGGTGTTCCGATGATCCTCGATTCCTTCGGGTGGGACGATCTCGTCGGTTCCCTCGCGATACAGATCGAACGCCGTCCGGGTGTACTCATACTGATATCGGGTGTCTTTGTTGACTTTACAGATTCCGTGAGTTAACATCTCTTGGAGTTGGTCGGACTGGACACCAGATGAACCGTGCAACACGAGCGGCGTATCGAGACCGTGATCTCGGAGTGCAGTCCGGATCTCTTCGGTGAGGTCCGGTTTGAGTTCGATATCTTTGCCTTTGGCGACGCCGTGTTGGGTACCGACCGAAATGGCGAGCAGATCACAGCCCGTCCGATCGACGAATTCGACGGCCTGTTCGGGGTCAGTATAAAACGCCTTTTCGGCGACGATCTCGTCTTCGACGCCTTTGATTTTGCCTAACTCGGCTTCGACGAGTATGTCGGCGTCGGCTTGCTCGATCATCTCGACGACCTGTTTGCTGCGACTGACGTTCGTTTCGAACGGTTCGTGAGAGGCATCAACCATAATCGAAGAAGGGATTTCGAGTTCGATCTGCTGTTGGATAGTCTCGAGGTTGGTCTGATGATCCATATTGAGAAACACCCCGATGTCGTACTGCTCGGCGAGGCGCTCGATGTACGTGCCCATCACCTCGAGGCCAGCAATCGGATCGCCGTTGCCCGCAAAAGTGCAAGCTCCATTGCTCATCTGCAATAACAGATCCGAATTGACGCGTTCGGCACCCTCGATCAGGCCGATCATCGTATTCGGTTCGGCGATGTTGCTTGCGATGAGACCGAATCCCGAATTCAGTGCGTCATCGTACACCGTTGCCAGGTCGCTGCCGCCGTGGAACGTCATTGAAAGATCAGATTGATGTTGACTGTCGAACGTGATAAACCCCGGCGTGCTGGCAACCGTGCCTGCTAGTCGACTTGTTCACTACCACCAGCCGGCAGATGCTCCTGAATGAGATCAGGACTGGCGACTTTGCGGACGAACGAATCGTCGACGAACCGCTCTTTGAGCGTTCGATAACACCGTTTTGCCATGTCGTTTTGGGCGAACTTGCCGGGCTGCAGGCGAATGTGGCTCGCGGCGTTGGCTTCGACGGCCGGCGTCGGGCCGCCAACCACGCGGGTCTGGGGTTCGCACTGAATCCCGACCGACAAGTCGACGGCAGTATCGTCGAAGTAGGTTCGGTCGCCCCGGATCACGAAGCTGCCCTTTTCGATGTACTCGCCGCTTTCGGGTGTTTTCGAGACCTGATCGGGATCGACCATGTAGACGTCGCCGGAATACTGGCCGGCCTTCCAGACCGATGAATGTGAGACGGCAAAGGTGGCGGCCTGCTGGAGCGTCGCGTCGGGAAACTCAATGTCTTTGGCAGCCTCACTTGGGCCGGTGGCTTTGAGAATCGTCACCGGTGCGCCGTGGGCCTGGGCGTGGAAGAACTTGTCGCCCCGACTCATATACTTCTTGACGAGTTCTTCGTTCTGCTCGGCGTTGCGGCCACCAATCACCAGAAAACCATCGGTGGTGTGGAACCAGCGGAACCGCTCGTACCATTGTTCGTTTCGCTTGATCGGAACGGATTTTCGGGTTGTCCAGTCGATGTCCTCTTTTTTGTCCTCGTTTTCTTCTTGCTCGTCTTCTTTTTCAGCGTCTTCTGCCTCCCAGGCGTCCCGCCGGGCTTTGACCGCCTCCAACTCCTCGCGGGTGTTTTCGATAGCGGCTTTCGCTCCCTCCTTTTTTTCCTCAATGCGTTTGGCTTCCGTGTACAGTTCGTCGGCATTCTTTTCGACGCCCGTTGTTGCATCAATTGTAGCCTGTGTCTCGCCGAGATCAACGGTGACAGTGCCGTTCGAACCGTCAACGCCGATGACAGCTTTAGCGGCGTCAATTCCCTGCTGGGCTCCGGCTTGAAGCGTCTCGTCGATTTCGTCCCACGGGATGCCCTCGGCTCTCGCGTTTTGGATCGTCGTTAGAATCTCATCGACCAGTTCGTAGTTCGCATACAGGGCTTCGGCTCTGGCGCGTTCGGCAGCGGCCTGTTTGTCAAAGCCGTCGATGGCCTGCTGTTGTTGTTCGATAATTCGGTTCTGTTTGGCGATTTCGGCCTCGAAATCCGGTTTACTGGTCGTCGGTTCGGTGCTGTCGGCATCGTCTGCCGAGCGGTCAAACCGATAAAAGTACTCGTCGACGGCGTCGTTGAAATTGTCGTAGGCTTCCTCATCAAGGTTTTCGGCCTCGCGTTCGGCCAGTGGGAAGGGAGTGACATCGACGACCTGGTCGTTTTCAAAATAGATCCGAGGGTCGAAATCGCCCGCATTGAGGCGGGTTGCGAGGTTTTCGAGGGCATCGTAGACGTTTCTAAACATCGACTCATCGGCGTCATCGATGTCGGTTTCCTTCTCGATGCCCCCACGGGTACAGACTTCCTCGGCGTACAGCCCCCCGAGGTTGAGTTGGGTTGCGAGCGTACGGACGACATCACTCGTCGAAGCCTCCATCTCACGGACGAATTTATCGTAGCTCACCGAGAGCGGATTGATTCTCGAGTCAGGAAACTCGTAGGTTGCACCGGGAGCGACCGTCCGAGATTTGAGCCGAACCGTCTCCAAGCTCTGGATCACCTCTCCGTGTTCGTCTCGAACTGCGATATTGCCCTGGCCGAACAGCTCTGCCACAATCGAAGTGTTGGCATCCGGGCGTTCAAACTCGAAGACCAAGATGCGGTCGAACTCGTACTGTGAGACGCCCGCGAAGTCAGCTCCGCCTAACCGATTGCGCAGCATTTTCGCAAAGTTGGGTGGTCGTCCCGGAGCGTCGCTCACGTGGTCGGGGTCGGCCATGTGTGCGCGTTTGACCTCGCCGACTTCAATCATGAGTTCGATCCGCCCGCGGTCGTAATCTCGGAGTTTGAGCCGTAGTAGATCATCGCCGTAGAGATACGCTTTGTCGACCTTCGAACCCTCGTACCGTCCGAGTTCGGTGACGAGGGCCGCCAGGTCAATGCTCGAAAGCTCCCGCTTGGGGTCCATAGATGACGTTCACAACCATACAAAAAAGGGGTGTCGCTCCGGGCCGACACCAGCGGGTTGCTGTGAGCGGCTTCCCATGGTTTGATACCGCTTAGGCCCACAGCACGTCTATGGAATCTGAAGGCCAACTGTTGGAGTCGTTTCCAGACGGCAAGATCACGACCGCCGCACTCGCCACACTCGAAAAAAGCGACGCTATCCGCACAGCGATACCACTGATCTCGGAGGCCCACGACGGCAAAGAGCTCTCGGATCGCGTCGTCGTCCAGACGGATTCGACCGCAGTTGTCGGTGTCTACAATAAGAATTCAGGCTGGCGAGTCGAACACCGAATCGACAGCGAGGGTCGCGATCCGAAAGCAGTGCTCGACGAAGCGATGATCAAGGGCCAAGGCGAGACGTCGTTGGTCGAGACACCCGACGAATAGTCCGTTAGTTACTCGTGTCGTTCGGCAGTCGCAGTCGTATCGCCGAGCCACCGCTGTGTTCGTCGAGTGTCTCTCGCAGTCGATTCCTCAAGGGGCGCTCAGACTGCATTGTGGCACACAACTGCACGTATGCTGATTGGAAATCGAACGCCCAATGCAAAGACGTCATTATTCCGTATTTGTCATTTGATTACGTTATTATTGTGCTAAAATTATCAGATTTGCTCACTCTGAGGCTACCTGCTGAAACACAACCCCGTCAGCGTTCGGCTGGCTTTTTATCCGTTCCGCGCTTGCCGGTAGTATGGTCTCAGAGCTGTTCGATTCCGACCGCTGGGAGGCAGTCGATGCCTTCGAGTTTGATGATATCACCTACCACCGCGGCACAGACGTACCCGTGGTTCGAATCGCGTTCGACCGCCCGGAAGTTCGCAATGCCTTCCGGCCGGGAACAGTCGATGAGTTGTACACCGCATTAGATCACGCCCGCAAGCAGGCCTCGATTGGCTGTATTCTCCTTACCGGCAACGGCCCGGCCGAGGACGGCGGCTGGGCGTTCTGTTCGGGTGGCGACCAGTCAGTTCGTGGTGGGTCGGGCTACGAGTACCGCGATGACGACGAAGCGGCCGCGGACGATGACCCTGCCGTCCAGGAGGCAAATGCGGGGCGACTCCACATTCTCGAGGTCCAGCGACTTATCCGCACTATGCCCAAACCCGTCGTCGCGGTCGTGCCCGGGTGGGCCGTCGGCGGCGGCCACTCGTTGCATGTGATCTGTGATCTCACGCTCGCCTCCGCAGCGCACGCCAAGTTCCTTCAGACTGACCCCGATGTGGCCTCCTTCGACGGCGGGTTTGGCTCGGCGTATCTCGCCAAACAGGTCGGCCAAAAAAAGGCTCGAGAGATCTTTTTCCGCGGTAAAACCTACTCCGCCCAAGAGGCTGTCGAGATGGGCATGGCAAACGAGGCGATTGTGCACGATAATCTCGAGGCGGTAGCCCTCGAGTGGGCCGACGAAATGACCCAAAAAAGCCCGACTGCGATGCGAATGTTAAAATTCGCATTCAACGCAACTGATGACGGACTCGTCGGCCAGCAGGTGTTCGCTGGCGAAGCAACTCGGTTAGCGTATATGACTGACGAAGCCGAAGAAGGCAGAGATGCCTTTTTGCAAAAGCGAGACCCGGAGTTTCGGCAGTTTCCGTGGCACTACTAACTTCGTAGCCTACTGCTGGTAGATTCGGCGGATTGGCAGAACGAAAGTGGTGGCAAAACTGAACAATCGTAACCACGACTACAGACATTATGAAAGATAATTTACACTAGTTAGTCGTTTTGTACATGCCTTGCATGTCGGTTGCCGACACTCACACCGTCTGCGACGACTTTGTATGACAATCCAGCAAGCCCGCCGAGTACGACAACAAACGAGACCACCGAAGAAATGAGACTCAGCAAGAAAAAGAACAACACAACGACGATATTATCGAACACGAACATGAGCGCGATAAATCCTGCTGAGAAGATACCTAGAACGGTTGCAGCGACAGCCAACAAGGCGAGATATCGGATGAGTTCGATGCCGTATCGGATTCCATCTTTTGTATCAACAGCGACCATACGTTCCTGTATATCCACAGTAATTAAAAGCTGATTGGTATCATACAGTGATAGTTCACCGAAGCGTACAGATGGCCGCAGAGCACACAGACCACCACCCAGAGTACAGTACGGACGACCACGCAGAGTATTCCTGCTGTGTTATATTATAGCTAGGACTAACAGCACGCCGCCGCCTACGGCAGCCACAACGGCAACTCCAATCGCGGTGAGTTTGAACCACCACTCGGGGACTGGCTCGTTGGGGTTTTCAAATGGAGTCGAATGAACCTGATAGTAGCCTGCGAGAAACCCGAAGGCAGCCGCAACAAACCCGTAGCTGGGGTCGATGCCGCCACCGTCTGCAAGCGGTCGAATCGACGCCAGCCCGGCCAACAGCCCGAGGGTGCTAAATCCCAATACTGCATACGTTCGACGTTTCATTGCTCGTCCGGTTGTCTTGTAGCTAAAAATACCCCGTCATCTCGAGTCTCACTGCGACGGCCGGCCCCGCTGTGAGTTTCGAGTCCGACCACAAACGGCTAATCCCTCGCGAACCCACCGACGGTATGCTCTATACTCCTGGACCGACTGCGGTTCCACCCGAAATCAGAGAGGCGATGGCCCGCCAGCAACCGAACTCAGCCGTTCAAGCAGAGTTCACCGAACTGTACGAACGGCTCTGTGCAAACCTCACGACGGTCTACGACACAGCCCACGACGTGGTCGTTCCCGGCGGCGAGGGTATTCTCGGCCTCGAGGCTGCCATCGCCTCCCTCGTTGCACCGGGCGACCGCGTGCTGTGTATCTCGAATGGGATCTACGGCGACGGCTTTGCCGATTTCGTCGAAAACTACGACGGCGAACCCACTCTGGTCTCTGCGGCCTACAATGAGGGCTACGACCTCGAGGCCATCGAGGCGGCACTCGCCGAGGCTGACGCCCACAGCGAGCCGTTCGTCGCGGCCACACTCGTCCACTGTGAGACTCCGACAGGGACGCTTAATGATCTCGGCCCAGTGCTTGATCTGCTCGATGCTTACGACGTACTGAGCATCGTCGACGCCGTCTCCTCGCTCGGTGGGACGCCCGTGCCGACCGACCGGATCGACATCTGTTTGGGAGCCTCACAGAAGTGTTTCAGTGCACCACCGGGACTCACGACTGCGGCCATCAGCGACCGGGCATGGACAGCAATGGAGGCTCGAGAGCCGACCTCGCTGTATACGAACCTGCTGCCGTGGTACGATATCTCGGATGGGTTTCCGTACACACATCTCGATGCGAACGTTGCTGGCCTCGAGGTGGCTGTCTCGAGGCTCCTCGAGGAAGGCATGGAGTCCGTCTACGACCGCCACGAGCGCGCCGCCGAACGGTGTCGAGAACGTGGCGAAGAACTCGGCCTGGAACTCTACCCCGATGAATCTCGCAGTTCACCGACCGTCACGGCTTTCTATATGCCTGGCGAGGCAAAAACGATCCAGCAGCGTCTCGAGGCCGACTACGATATCGTGCTGGCGACCAGCCTCGGGGAGTATGCGGATGACATCCTGCGGGTCGGACATATGGGCACTAATGCCGAAATCGAAAAACTCGAGCAGGTGATGGACGCGATTGGGGCCGTTCTGGACTAACACGTCGTTTCGACCCCGGCTTCGTGATGGCATCTTCGTTTCGGATCAGGCCCTTTAGAACCCAGACGTAGTGTTGGTATCCTGTGCGTCGACAGCCCATGTCGGCTGGGTCGGTTCCGGGTCGCCTTCTTGAACATCAACGACAACCTCATGCGTCGTTGGGGCGTCGCTAGCGAGTCTTTGGAGCACGTATTCGGCGTACGAGCTGGCGGGGTTCGTCACATCCCACGATACCGATGCTGATTCGACCTCGTACGTCTCAGTATCGACCCGTACATCGCCGGTGGTGTTCGTGACCCGGTAGCCTTCAGAATCACCGTACCAGCCACTCTGCGGTCTGGAGTCTGCGGTTTCTGCGGTCTCGTTCGTTTGCGTATACTCAACCGGAGAAAGACTCCGGACAACGACTGCTGCTGAATTCGGGAACTCGATGGACGAATTGCTTTTGTTTTCTTCGAAGACGAACGTAACACGGTCATTGCTGCGATTTTCTTGACGGAGTTGTCGGGACTCGTCACCGGTGATCTGTTCTCGCATGGCATCGACGTTTGCCTCAGCGTCCATCGTGTGTCGAATATAAATGGACGCGTTCGAATCCGGCTGATACCGTTCGGTGCTACTGTCGGTCTCCTCGAGGCGTTGGTATCGCTCTCGGTTGGCCGTTCGTACCTCCTCGAAGCCAAACTGTTGGTCACCATCGACAACGACCTGCCCGCTCATACTGTACTGCTCGAGGTCGGCAACAGCAAACTGCTCCTCGCTGGGACGGTCGGCATGGGGCTCGGCTGTCGAAACCGGATACACAACGGAAACCAGCAGACCGAGACAACAGAGACCAAGCATCCCGATCACCAGATAGGCGGTTCGGTTTTGCATACGTCCCGTTGCTTTCGGTGGTCCAAAAATAATTCAATCCGATATATTCGGGCGTAGATTTCGATGTCTCCCGGTCACACCGCTAGTCGCTGACGGTCGTCTCCCGAATCCGCACGCCCTTTCCCGCCAGATGCCGCATCTGCTGTTGGGCGAAGTCCTCTTCTCGAGTCCCCCGCGTTGCCAGCACGTACAGCACCGCACTCCCGACCGGTCGCATGGTTCGGCCCGCCCGCTGGGTGCCCTGCCGACGCGAGCCACCCAACCCGGAGGCAACAATCGCCAACTCGGCGTTGGGCAGGTCGATTCCCTCATCAGCAATCCGCGAGACAACGAGCGTCTGTAGTTCGTCGTTTCGGAACGCCTCGAACTGCCGCTGGCGTTCGTAATGTCGCGTCTCGCCGCTTACAAACGGAACCTCAAGAGCCTCAGCAATATCGGTGCCCTGCTCGAGATAATCGACGAAAATCAGTGTCTTCGCGTCAGGATGGGTTGCAGAGAGATACCGGATCTCTGCAATTTTGGCAGGGTTCATCGCGGCCAACTGATAGCGCTCGTGGCCATCCGCACTCACATACTCGTTTCGGGCCAGTTCGTCACGCCAGGGGACGTACCGAATCTCGACTTCCGGTTCGGCGACGAAGCCGGCATCGAACAGCGCAGCCCAGTCGGTGCCGATCGGCGGGCCAATGAGGGTGAAGATCTCTGATTCTTTGTCGTCTTCTCGGAGGGGTGTCGCCGACAGTCCCAAGCGGTGTGAGGTCTGCAAGTCGGCACTCCGACGGAAGACCTTGCTCGGAATGTGCTGGACTTCGTCGTAGACGATCAGTCCCCACTTCCTCGAGTCGAACAGCTGGCGGTGCCGATCCATGCCGGCGGTCTGGTACGTTGCAATCGTCACCGGTCGGATCACTTTTTGGCCGCCGTGGTACTCGCCGATCTGTTCGTCGGTAAGCGTTGATTCGCTGGTCAACGCCTCGCGCCACTGGGCGGCGAGTTCGCGGCTCGGCACCAAAATCAGTGTTTCGCCACCCACGGCGGCGATTGTGGCGATGGCAGCGATCGTCTTCCCGCTGCCAGGTGGACCGACGTAGACGCCGGCCTGCTGATCAAGAAAGGTATCGACCCACGACTGTTGGTACTCTCGGAGCCTCGCGGTGAGATCGAGATCAATCGGCTCGCCCGTCTTGAGATCACGCTCGTCGACAACTGGATAGCCTGCCGCATAGAGCGTGCGTTTGACCGACGCCACTTCGTCGCTGTTGACCCAGCTTTCGGTATCCGACATCGGCGCGCGAAGCTGGTCGTCTGTGAGCTTTTGACGAGCAACGTTGCCCATCAACTCCTCGGTGGCAGCCTCGAGAACGACATAGCCGTCCTCGTGGGTCTGAAGCCGAAACTGGTGGGCGCGGTTCCACTGAGATTCGACCCACTGTTCGAGATGCTCCGAGCGCCGCGGCAACACCGACCGAATCGAAGCCAACAGCCCCGCAAGCTCATCGAACGGTGCGGCCCAGATGTCCTCCTGGCGAATTCGGTACAGATATCCTCGCGTCCCCGGCTCGCTGCCTGTTGAATCAACCAGATGTGCGAACTGCGAGAGTTGTGCACGGATGTACTGGGTTGGCTGATCGACAACGATCTCCTGACGAGTCGGAAACGGAATGACACGCTCGCGAGCCGCCAGATCACGAATGTCGGTCGGATACCAGACGACTGGGGTGCCCTCAAGGCGAACGGTCTCGAGTTCGCCCGCCGCAGCAAGCCGATCCAACTGCTGGCGTGCGGTAGCTTCGTCGATCTCGAGGTGCCGGCTGAGTTGGGCGGCACTCAACACTGGGCGTTCTGCAGCGTCGACAGCCGTATAAAAATCGTCGATGGACAACACTGGCTCATCGCGCTCTTCGGTCATTGGCTCTCGGAGGCTCTCGAGAAACAAACCGGTTGTGAACGCCAGCGACCCAACAGTTATGACCGGCAGTGTCGCCGGCAGAGTTCGGCTTTCGAGCGGAACCGGCCGCCGCAGTCGACACAGTTCACAGAACCTTCGCCGGCTGCAGTCACCACACGGTGGCCGCCGATCTCGAACGGTCGAGAGACGATCCGCGGGCGGATCAGATCGGGGATCTGAGTGTCATGGTTGTCGCTGAGATCTGCCCGAAGATTGATCGTATGGATATCGGTCTCGTGCCACCGGTCTGATTCGATGGCACGCTCCCAGTCGGCGATCTCGGTCCAGCCGGTGACGATGACTGGCGAGGTGGTTTCGGTGTCGCTGACGACGATAATATACCGAATTCCGTCTTTTCGGAGGGCGAATCGCCAGCCATCCGTCGAGTTCCATCGGATCTGGCCTTCGGTGATCGCCTCGCTGACGATCGGTACCGAGACGTACCGGCCCTGCTGGTGCAGCCGCTCGCGGAAATGGTCTGTTTGAGCATATAACGAGGGTCGCCGAAGCGGTGGGTCTTCGGGCGTTCGGCTTCGAGAAGGCCTCTCGGCACTTGGCTGTGTGTGGCCGACTGTTTCGGCATATGCGGCCGGTTCTGGCAGTGAACTGAGTCCAGATGTCCCGTCGACACCCGGACCGTGCTGTCGGGATGCCACTATCATGCGATTAGTCGACATGGAATATAAGTTTTCAGCCACCGGGGCGTGTTGCAGATGCTCACTGCTGGACAGAACTGCTCGTATACCCTATGAGTTGGACATCAGTGTACAGCACTGGGTATCCACCTGTGTTGGCTAGGGCTCCGTTCGAAAACGAGTATCTGAGAACTCACGCTGTTGTTGCTGTTGTGACCGTCTCGAGTGCCTGCTCGCAGAGCCGTTGGGCAGCAGTATCTGTTCTGGCTTCAGCAGTTACTCGCACGAGCGGCTGGGTTCCGCTGGCACGAATCAAAAACCAGCCATCGTCGGTTTCGACTCGAAGGCCGTCGGTCTGATCGACATGATCGAACGCATTGGATACAGACTGCGAGACACGATGCATCACTGTCTGTTTGTTCTCGACCTCGAGGGCGTCTCGGTAGATCGGATACGTCTCGACAGTGTCAGTTTGGGCCGACAACGGGCCGTCGCTGCCGACAAGTTCGGCGAGTCGGCAGGCAGCCAGCGGGCCATCAGGACATAGCGTTTCATCCGGCCAGATCCACGCACCGCTGGGTTCGCCACCGAAGACAGCCCTCGGCTGGGAGGCGGCCTCAGCAACGAACACGTCACCAACTTTCGTCCGCAGGAGTTCGCCGCCAGCCGCAGCGACCGCATCGTCGACGGCGAGGCTGGTATCGACTGGCGCGGCGACCTGGCCGCCGCCGGCAGCCTCGAGGGCGTGGCGGGCAAACAGCGCGAACAGGACGTCTTTCGGGACGAACGTTCCTGTGTCGTCGACCGCAAGCATCCGGTCTGCGTCACCGTCATGTGCTACACCTAGATCAGCGTCGGTGTGGGCAACCTGCGCACAGAGTCCAGCAAGACTTTCGGCAGTTGGTTCACTGGGCCGGCCCGGAAATGCGCCGTCAGGCTGGGCGTTGAGTGTCGTGACCTGAGCACCAAGCGCGCTGAGTGCTGCGGCCGTCAGGCCGCCGACACCGTTGCCCACATCGACGACGACCTCGAGGCCCTCAACAGCTGCATGATCGATTACGGCAGTGAGTGCGGTCTTATGGGCATCGATAGCGCCCGTCTCACGGGTTCGACCACCAGTGGCGTCCCAGGCAGCAAACTCGTAGGCCTCTGCTTGGATGTGGTTGGTGATTCGCTGGCGACGAGCCGTATCAAACGCCTGGCCTGATGGCATCCAAAGTTTGAGTCCGTTGTCCTGTGGTGGGTTATGCGAGGCTGTGACGACGACACCGGTGTCTGCCTCGAGACGTTCAATGCTCCGGGCGAGCGTGGGTGTTGCTACCTGCCCGAGATCGACGACATCGGCACCACACTCGGTGAGGCCGGCGGCGACTGCATCAACCAGAAAGCGACCGCTCTCGCGGGCATCCCGGCCGACGAGTACGCGACTCGCACCATCAGTTGCAACCGCACGGCCGACATTGACCGCAAGGTCGGCGGTGACTGTCTCACCGACCGGCCCACGAATGCCGCTGGTTCCGAACATACGGTTGGAGTCAACACTGAGGCTATTAGTTACGCGATACCTACAGCCCCGCACACGATAGCCCGGCTGTCGAGACGGTGGCAATACACACTGTCCGCGAGACATACTATTTTCCAAACATGACCAGTGAGCAACAAGCATACACACAGCCTGCAGAGAATATGTATCATCACCGCAACGAAAGAGTATAAGCCATTAGAGATGGGTGTGGTTGGTATGGATGCAATTGTGCTTGCGGGTGGTTATGCTACTCGAATGTGGCCAATCACGCGTAACCGACCAAAGATGCTGCTGCCAGTCGGCGAGACGACAGTTATTGACAAAACGCTCGCCCAACTCGAGGACGACGAAGATATCGAAGACGTCTATATCAGTACCAACGAGCGGTTTGCCGCCGACTTCGCAAACTACGTCGAACAGAAGGGCTACGAGAAGCCCGAACTCTCTGTCGAAGACACCAGCGACGAAGACGAGAAGTTCGGTGTCGTTGGCGCACTGGCACAGCTAATCGACCGCGAGGGCCTCGAGGACGACCTGCTGATCATTGCCGGTGACAACATGGTTGGGTTCGATATTGCTGATTTCGTCGAGTTTTTCGAAGAAAAATCCGCACCCGTGTTGGCGGCCTACGACGTTGGCGACCGCCAGCGAGCGAAATCCTACGGACTGGTCGAACTCGACGGCGATGAGGTCGTCGACTTCCAGGAGAAACCCGACGAACCCAAAACCACGCTGGCTTCGATTGCCTGTTATGCGTTCCCTGCGGATGTGCTACCAAAGTTTGATACGTATCTCGACGACGACCAGAACCCCGACGAGCCCGGCTGGTTCCTTCAGTGGCTCCAAGACCGACAGTCAGTGTATGCCTTTACGTTCGATGACATCTGGTTCGACATCGGCGAGGCCGCAGCGTATCTGGATGCCGTCGATTGGAAACTCGGCGGCGAGCCGCTGGTGGCTGACGACGCAACTGTCGAAAACGCCGAACTCAACGGCTCTACACACGTAATGTCCGGTGCAACAGTCAAAGACGCAACACTTACCGATTCGCTTGTGTTCCCCGATGCTCACATCGAGGACGCCGAACTCGTCGAGACTGTCTTCGACGAGAAGGCCTCAATCGAGGGAATCGACCTCGAAAAAAGCCTGGTTGGTGGCTACAGTCAGCTCTCAGAGTAGCCCACGGTCGCAGTTTTTAGCTATTGTATCGCCCCCGGCACCGATACCGAACGATCGAAGCTCCAGCAGTGAGTTCGCTCGGAGAACACCGGTTAGCGGCTGAACAATGACCGGAACCAACATCTTTGGCCTGCCAGGGTTGCTCACCACTGGTGTTGTTCTGCCCGTCGTTGTACTGTCTCGACTTCGGTATCCACCTGATCAAGAGGGGGTATCTGGGTTGGTAGGAACTGCTTACTATCGTCCAACCGGCCTTTCGAGCATCCGATACTGTTGATCCGACGACCGTTCTGTGACTGCGCTACGTTACAGGCTCAAGGCCAGTGATCTCGAAGCGGGCACCACCCGCTTTCGAAACTGTCGCCCGAATCTTCCAGCCGTGGGCCTCGGCGATTCGCTTTGCGATTGTCAGCCCAAAGCCGGAACCGTCGTCAGTAGTCGTATAGCCGGCCTCGAAGATCGTCCCTCTGTCTTGCTCAGGTATTCCAGGGCCAGTATCTTCAACGTGAACTACCCCGAGGTCAAGCCTCGGGGCTTCCTGCTTCAACGACGCGCTTTGCATCCACCCGCAAGGGAGTGAACGTAGGGAGCGCAGTCTGCACAGGCGTT
>LKMJ01000139.1_pt1 | contig 46100 bp, 29 predicted proteins | sample 643391 | NCBI WGS metagenome assembly LKMJ01 (sample SAMN04112250, study PRJNA286221) | soda lake metagenome | biome: soda lake; feature: Kulunda Steppe; material: water; isolation source: sample PL-Br10 brine of Picturesque Lake | place: Russia: Kulunda steppe | collected 2010-07 | reverse complement strand
GGACGATGTGTCGTCGGCACAACCCTCTGGTTCGTCTGTTTCTTCGGGGGCGCCCCCCTGCCCATTGTCGCGCGTTCTGGATGGGTCCTGTATACGGACGTGCGTGTCGGCCCCCTCGCCCTCGTCTAAGGCGTCTGCGGGAATCGTACCCGACACGACGTGAGTGTCCGCGTCATCCGGCCGGCCGGTCGGGTTAACGTCGACCTCGGTGTTGGGCTCGCTCATCTCTTCCAGCTTGGGCTTGAGATCTTGCCAGAACTCGTAAGTGAGGTCGGCACGGGCCGCACCGTCCGGCTCGGTGAGCATGTCCTGCATGAGTGCTTCCATCCGCGGTTGGAGGTCACGCAGGATATCGACACGCTGATTCCGCACCTGTCGCCGGGTATCCTCTGGGTCGATCAGTGTCGCGAACCGCCCCGAATCGAACCGTCCCATGTCGAGCAGCCCGCACATCACACCCTCCAACACGGTGTACACACGGATCGGCTGTCCCGTCGCAATCTGTTCGGCAGACCCACTCGGCAGCTTCGACGCCGCCGGGGTGAACCGGGGGTCGTTATCTACAATCTCTTCAGCGACAGTCCTAGCCGCTGCCGCCCCCTGCGTGAGCTGATTGGCGGCCGACATCCACGGGACGAACCGGGTGTCCTTGTCGGCAATCTCCTCAGCGACAGCAATCCCTGCTGCCGCTCCGCCCATAAGCCGCCCGGCAACCGGTGGAACGGCTCGTTCCGTCGCCTTAGCCGCCAGCCGCTGGTCAGCAATTGCTACCCTGTTCGCGTGATACACGTCGAGGTCATCACTGATGTCGTACTCACGCTTGATCAGTAGTTCAATAGCCCCGTCTTCGGCGGCGTTGTTCACGCGGTCGAAGGAACGTTCCCACCCGCTCTCAATATCCTCGAGACGCGTTTCGAACTGATCCCAGTCGGTATAGAGGACGTGCCCAAGTTCATGGAACAGTTCGACTTCTTGCCGCAACAGCTCCCAGCACTCCTTGGGCAGGTCCGTCACGTGCTGGGGGTCAGCCGTTGCCGAGATGTATATGATGTACCCCCCATCGGGCTTCGGCTTGCAGGCCACCTTATCGCTGGTGAACTGAACCTCAATCTCGGACTGCCGAACGGAGCCACCGCGGGCGTCACGAAGGACAGAGCGAGCGAGTCGCTCAAGATAGGTCCGTTGACTGTCGGACTGCCAAGGAGGCGTATTCGAATGTCCACCTGCGGTGACACGCGCCTCCAAGTCAGCGGCGGAGGTGTCCGGCGTGATCTTCTTCATATATTGAAGAGGACCCGGTCAATCATGCCCTTGATCAGCTGCCGGTCGTTCGAGTCTGCCCGCTGCAGGATGACGAGTTCGGCCGCCTTAGAGAGCGACAGGAAGTCGTCTTCTATGAACGTTGCAATACGGATCAAATCACGTGTCGACACGGGCGTCGTGATCTCGTTGTCGCGGTAGCTCTCGCGGAGGCTGGCCACGAAGTTGAGGAGCGCGTCCATGGTGGCCTCTCGCTCGCCGGACTCGAGATCGGTATTCAGGTATATGACCTTCCGCTCCTTGTTGGGCGGGAGGTAATCGATCTCGACGTGCGTGAACCGTGTCGCGAAGGCCTTATTGAGCTTGTTCGTGCCCGCGTAGCCGGGGTTCATCGTCCCGACGAACCGGAACTGGTCGTGCGGGTCGAGCACCTCGCCGGTCTGGAGAATTGGCAGCTCACGGTTTGGCGGCTTCTCCGCGATGGCGTGCAGCGCCATCGTGACCCTGCCAGAGGCAGCATTGATCTCGTCGGCTAGGAAGATGCCGCCGGCTCTGACCGCTCGCGTCAGTGCGTCGTCGACCCATCGCGTGATGGTCTCGCCGTCGGAACCAGTGACCAGTTCGAAGTGTCCGATCAAGTCCTCAATACGGACACTCTTGCCGAAATTGACCCGATAAACCGGCCGGTTCGTCTTCCCCGCGATGTGGAAGATTAGATCGTCCTTTCCGGCACCCGTCGGGCCCCGGAGGATGACGTTCTGGCCGCGCTCGAGAGCATGGGTGACGACCTGCACGTCGGATTTCTTCCCGACGACTTTCCGATGATAGTACGTGCGACTCCCGCCAGGAACCTGCGGGTGGTCAACGTCCTTGAGCTTCGTGAGCGCGGCGTAGCTGTCGTCGGTCGGGTCGCCCACTTCAGTGACTGCACCGATGTGGGACTCTGACTCGCGAGTTCCTGATGATTGTTCTGACGGGGTGGAAGCATCAGCTGCGTTTGCCGCAACGTGATCAGTAGACTCGACGGTATCCAGGCTGAACAGTCTGACCCGCTGGGCCCCTTCCGGCGCGGTCCAGGTTTCACAATAGGTTGAGACGTAGGACTCCGCCGAGTTCTGTTGTATATCAAGCGCGTCACATCTCGACCACCGCTGTCTTATCGGCTTCACCCCCCTCAGACAGCAGGTATTCAGCGATGATCCGTCGAGCTTGTTGTGACATTCGTTTGTTTCAAATCAATCGTCTATCGAAAGGCGCTGCTTGATTTCCTGCTCCAGCAGCTCCGAAACCCGTCGCCCGAACTCCACCATCTCGTCATCGAGATGTTCGTCGGTCGTGATCGGCGGTCGATACGGAGTTTCGCTCGCGGAAACCGGGAGCACCTCCGTCAGGATCTCTCGGTCGGGTCGCGGGGTGCCGGTAAACCCGAACTCCCGGTTGAACCGGGCGAGCTTCTCGGGATCCTCCTCTTTCAGTTGCCGCCGGACCGCGAGCCACGAGTCGTGTTCGATCCAGTCGGGAACCAGGGGAAGGTCGTTCGGCGGGATAACGCCGCCGGAGGCGGGTGGGTTTGAGGTCATGAGCTGTACGACATAGTAGAAAAGCCAAACGTATCAATTCCCTTCTAAGAATTCTTGGAACCCCTGAGCACGCAGAAGACGGTCCTTACCGCGTAATTCTGAGTATTGATTAGGACAGCTCGTTACTAGCTTTAAGTATCATCTCCCCGGATTTACATACACCCCTTCCTAGATTTGTGGTTCAATTTTTATACCCCCCTTCCTAGAACTGGTGGTTCAAGAACTAAGTACAGTGGCGGTCTATCCCTTAAGCAACATCCGTTGGTGGAAGAATGGGAAACAGCACGTCAGGACAGATCGGCATCGAATACAGCCCCAAAATAGAGCGGGCTGGGCTTCGCGGTTACAACGACCGGTTAAGTGAAGCCCTCCGCAGCGATGTCGTCGGAGACTGCCTCGAAGAATTATATGATGGGTACCTCTCAAATAAATCAAACAAATATGTAGAAAATGAATTCAGAACCCCAAACCAAATTGTCGAAAAGAGTACCTCTCACTCGAATTTCCAGTTGAAAAATGAGTTCCGTGACCGTGACGACAAAAAATTCGACTTCTGGGAGGACAATACGAACGTTCACGAGGGGTTCCATGCGCTTGCTAATCTCGGTTTAGTTGACTGTTACAATCACTTCGGACAGTATCGTGTCATTCCCGATGAAAAGTTTGCACCTTGGCTTGTTGACGACGGCTATTTTAACGATCGTCAAGCACCGTTTCCACCAACTAAGAATGAAGAGCCCGAACTTCATTTCTACGCAGTCCGATTCGGTTGGAATATACTCTCACACACAGATGAGGAGTTCGAATACAGAGATCAAATAGCTGGATGCTATGTTGAGCAAACACACCGGGAGGTTGCTTTCGCGGCCTCGTTAGAACAGATTCTCGAAGTTTGGATCGAAGACCTCTCTTTCGATTGGGCGTTCTCTGGTACGGAATCGGCGGTATACGAGGTTGATTTGCAGATTCAAAAACAGAATGGAAAACCAGTTCAGGGCCTCAGTGATTCGGAAATCGATCACCTTATTTCTGGTATCGACACCCAGATTCTCGCGGTTCTAGCGGAGGCAGTTATGCCCATTTACAAAGAAGAAGAAATGAATCCTGGTTGCACGTGCGCAAATATCAGACAACATATTTCTCGATCGGTAGAACCTGATTACAATATTGGTCACCATACACAGAACATCACTGAAAAAGACGTTCTCAATAGCGATTACGAGTCTGACAAAGAAGGCTGTGAAAAAGCTGTGTTTGACGAACTGGAGCGAACAAAGAAAGAGCTGCCAACTAAATCCGACCCAGTCGATCTAGGATACAGGTTTGAAATCAAAAGTATCGGATTTAGTTCTCGAGGTGGTCGAATTCCGGAACAATGACTGTACGCATTCTCAACTCTGCGGTGCGGATCGGGTTCGAAGACGCAGTCCAAGACAGGAATAACGCTGTAGATGAGCGGATTGCCCGGAGGGTACTCGGTATCGCCTACGGTGATCGCCGTTTGCGGCGAAATATTATCCGCTCAAAATCTGATCTTGAGAACCACCTAGCTGTGCTCAATGAGAATCTCAAAGATGTTCAGCTCTCCCAGTTTAATATCGACGATCCGGACGTGCTCCGTGAAGCAGTCATTCTGCTGGTCGCACGTGAGTACTTAGAGCAACTGGGGGACCGTCTGAATACTGCGACGTCCGTCGAAGATCTAAAGCTTCCCGAAGATATCTCCGCGTCAAGCCTGTCAGAATCAGAACTGGGTGAGGAAAGGTCTGACCAGCTATCCGACAAGAAATCAGCCGAGCTAGCAGGTTCGGACCAATCAGATAATGACTCGTCTGCCGAATCTAGTTTGGCTGACGCAGAAGAGGCGTTACAGGAGCCGACAGCGGCCTCACTTAGCAGCGCTGAGAAGAAACAAGTCGCAAACGAGTCGTCTCTGTCGACCGAAACGGGGTCCGAGATTGCCACAGATGTCTCTGAATCGGCTTCTGATGTTGACGATACTCATGAGATTGTCACTTCTACAGAGGAAGAGGAACCGCCGAGATGGGAAGACCTAGATATCGATATCCCCCAAGCAGATGACGATATCGAATTGGAATCGTTCGGTGACGACGTACTTGCTGCGATTAACCGATGGGATCCCGAGGACATCGATTTCCTCTGCGAGCATTCGGGCGGGCTTCGAGACCTAATTCTCGAGGGCAACTCTGACCAAGTCCGTGTCGGAATCACAGCCTTCTTGCGACTGTCATTTGAACGGCCTGAGGAAATCATCCCAAACCTAGATACCCTTATCGGGGAATTCGTTGGGATGTCGGAGCCGACGCTGAGCAAGTACGCAACGTTGATAGCGAATCTCGTCGTCCGCGAGCATCCCAGTGCCCTTGTCGGCCATATTGACGATCTGTTTACAGTTCTTGAGAGGGACTTTGAGTCAGTCAAGTGGATCGCGCTCGATACTATTGAGCGGTTTACTCGGGAACATCGCGAACAAATCAAGTCTGAGCACCTAATTGAGATCTCTAAGGGTTTGAACGACGAGTCAGTAGGTGTCCGAGCTGATGCGGCTGTCACACTAGCTCGGACTGCCTTAGATCGGGCTGAAGATGTTATTCCGTATGTCGGGGCGCTAGTCGAGCAGAGCCAGTATAATGACGAATCAGGGATGGTAGCCCTGCACGCACTTCGGCGTGTCTCAGGCGAGCAGCCGTCCGCCCTCGTTCCGTATACTGACCAGCTACTGTCGCTCTACGATGATCTCGATGCGTATCTACTGTGGATGGACACGCTTGTTCCGCTCGTTGGGGAAGCCAGTCAGATTAGTAAGAACGTGGATAAGTTCGTCGATTTGTTAGGGGCCGAGGATCTCGCAGAAGCCAACAGTGATGCACGAGAGGCGGCTGCTACATTGCTCTACAGAATTTCCAGCGAGTCACCCGAGGCACTGATTCCATACCTGGATGACTTAGATTCACACATTGACGACAACCCGGAGATCGCATCGTATATAATATTGGCTTTCAGGAATGTTGGGGCCTACAATTCATCACATGTTGTCTCCCGTCTCGACCGTATCGTATCTCAATTCGGTGGTGTTGATCAAGTAGACTACTCCATCGTCAGAGTGCTTGGTACTGTCTCGGATGAAGCCCCCCAAGAGGTCGCCCCGTATGTCGATGACATCGCACAGGCACTCAGCGTTGAGCCGACAGAGGACGAAGATCGCTCTATTCGAGACGGGGTCGCCTATACTCTGGGACACGTAGCCCAGTCCGAGCCGATGGCGGTTCGTGACTATGCATCTGAGGGTCTCCGGCTGGCACTGGACGAGGAATCGGATGTGGCAAGAGCAGGTGTCGACATCGCAAAAGCGGTCGCAGATGTCGACCCCGCACTCGTCGAGCCATTCGTCGACGAGATAATTAATGCTCTGCTCGAATACGAGCAGAACCCGTCCGATTCCGAAGAATACGTCGGCGGCAGGTTAGGCGAATGTTTGGTACGGATTGCTGAGGACTCACCTACAACCATTACGCCGTATTTTCAGGACTTACTTAGAGTCGCAAAGAGACATCAAAATACAATCGGCACAAAAGCAACACACGTCGTCGCCTACGTGGCATCTGAGGAGCCAGAACCGGTTGTTACGCATATAGACAACCTGCTCGAATTGATGCGATACGATTACGCCCCCATAGTTGCGGGGGCCGCCCATACCGTTGGATCCGTGGCCCAAGAGTCACCCAAGCAGGTCGTCGATGTCGCAGGGAACATTACGTGGCTCTTCGAGGAGGAGGAAGAAGCCGCTGCTTTAGCGCCGCTGAACCTCTACTCCGCTCTTCTTCCGGAATATTCTGATATTGTCAGTGATGCACTTGAATACGTGGTCGAGGCGGCAGACTCTCGGAAAGAGAATATTTCAGGTCCTGCACTGGATGTACTTGAGCAGTACGCTCGCGAACGTCCAGAGGATCTCGTTCCCTACGGAGAGCAGGTCGCATCCCATCTGAACTCGCGCCACGAGGAGCACAATCGTGATGCGGCACTAATACTCCGGCATATTGCTGAAGAAGAGCCCAAAGCTGTCAAGCCATACATTCCCGATATCATTTCACTTCTCACTATTGATGACCAACCCAAATCCGTGCTTAGTGCCTGTATTTGCTTGGCAGAATGTGCTCGTGAATATCCAAATGAAGTCGCCGCAGCGACGGAACTGCTAATATCGCTTGTCGATAACGGCAACGTTCAAGCCGAGTTGAAACTCGCTGCCTTCCGACCGCTCGCCCAGATTTGTTTCAACAATCCATCTCATCTTTCGAATTACACCAGTATTATTTCGAACCAGCTAGCGAGCGACGATTCTGAGGTACGAGTCGAAGCTGCCGAGTTGTTGACTATCGTCGCCCGCAGCGATTGGGAAGCCGTTACGCCGGAACTCGACGAGCTGGTGGCGATTCTGCGCGAGGGCGACCGCCCCTACGCGATTACTACCCTCTTGCGGTCTGTTGCCAGCGAAGACCAATCCGCCGTCGCGGAACACACAGACCTGATCTTCGATATGCTCCGTGACTTCCCCAGAGATATCGGAGATGGTACCGATCCGGTTCCTAAACTCTTGGTTGTAGCTGGCTTCATTGCGGGTGACAGCCCCGGGGAGATACTCGAAGATCTCGATATCATCGAGCCATATCTCCAGCCGAGCGCTTCGTCCGAGCGGAGGGCAACAGCCTTGGTAGTGCTCGGGGCGCTCTCGAGTGAACATCCAGACGCTGTCAAACCGTATCTTGATTTGGTGGCAGCAGCGCTCGAAGACGAGCCTGTTGGTGGTGTCTACCCAGCCGTCGACGTGATCAATAATGTCGCCCGGTCTGACCTCAAAGCGGTTGAGGAGTATGCACCTATAATTAACGAGGTTACACACGACGACGAGGAGATTCAGGAACTCATCGAAGAGACGCGGGCCCTTCTTCGGGGCGAGGACATCGAGGCAGGTGATGACGACGACCCAACGCTACCCTATGAGAAGGCGGTCTACGAGTCTTATGAACCCGAAGCCGAAGAAGTCCTCGAAGATAAATCTGAAACGAATGTCTGAATCTTAATGGGCCGCTATTGTTTACAGCGGTACTCCCCGGAATGAAGCTAACCTTGTACGAATCACTCATTAAGAAATTTCTCTGAACCTACGAGTAGGCACGAGAAGGCGCGGCTTCGTTCTGAGTCGTCTCGGACGGGCGCCAGAAGTCGGTAATCGAATCAAGACGGGTGCCTATCAATTCCGTATCGACGGCGTCGACGGTACCCAGATAACAGATCTAATCCTCACAAACGGAGTTCGGAGAGATCGGAGCCAGCGGACAGTACGCACTCAGCGTAGCTAACCGTCAATTTCGTTAAGAGCTTCTGTCGCCACATCTCCAAGTTCGCCAGCCTCGATATGCGAGTACCGTTCCCGAACCATTTCCTCCGAGTTGCCGAGGTAACGGGCAGCCACAGTATATCCGAATGCCCGGACGAGAACCTCACCCATCCCCCGGCGACCGCCGTGTGGTGCGAGATAGTCGTGTTTCGGATGGTCGATGTCGATCTCTGCGGCCGTCGAGAGTCGTTGGAGAATCGACCGGGCGCCGTCTGTCGTGATCGACGGCGGCCGGATATCCTCATCGAGCGCCACCAGGAGGTCGCGCGCGTACTCTTCACGTCGCTCTTCAATCACATCCGGATGTGCCCCACGATCAGCTAGCTTCTCCTGTACGAGTCCTGCGAGCGTCCGCTGGTCGAGTGTCGGGAATACGGGCCACCGTTCCGTCGGCGGATCCATCAGTTTCCGGTAGCTCCGCAACGGGGAGATAACGGGATCGGGCAGGGAGGCAGCGTCCCACTGCTGTTTCTTGCGATAGACGTCCATGCTTCCGTCCTCAAGAGAGATATCTTCCCACCGGACGCCACGGCGTCGCGGGTCGTCAGAATCACGGAGAAGTTCTCCCACACGGACAGCTGTGTACGCGAGGACGACCACGAGCGCCCGGTCGCGGGCCGCCTTCAGCGCCGCGTACCGGGCTCGTTGCTTATCGAGTGGGTCCACATCATCAGGAAGAGTGGTGTATGCCTCGATGGCCTCACGCGCCTGCTCGTCGACGTGCCGGGTGAGCGCGTGGCGCTGCTCTGGCGTCCAGGCCTGCTGGTCGCCCGGCTTCCGGCCGTCGTCGTCGGGGAGCGGTGCGGTCGCGCTCGCTCGCTGGGCGTAGTGTGCTTCGAGATACCCCTCGTTGACACACCAGCCACACCACGCCGAGATGTAGGCGTAGTAGGTCTGGACCGTATTCTGCTTGAGTCCCCGATCGCCAGAAAGGTGCCGAGCGTACTCGCGGAAGACTCGCTCCTCGAGGTCGGCGAACGTCGGATCACGGTCGACGTTCCGACGGTAGTTCCCGCCCTCGCCGCCGCGACCCTTGCCCTTGTCCTGAAGATAGCGGTCGAAGGAACTCTGCAACGGCCGTGCTGCGGGCTCTTGGCCGGTGGTATCGTCGATCATCCTGAGTCAGAAGCCTCCGAATTGTCCAGGTAGGAGATCGTGGCCGTCTTGACCTGCTGGATGAACTCGTCGGTGATTGACCCCTAGCGGCCGACGACGTGGAGATTGCCTATCAGGGTGGCGAGGTCCAGGGCAGCACGTAGCTCTGCTACTCCGGTTCGCCACGGACCTATGCCTCGCTCGGCACGGTGAAGCCAAACAATGCCCCACATACCTTGCCGGCAGGCACGCATCAAATCCATCCTCCGAGGTAGTGACCAGTCGCGACGAAATTCTATATATCGATATACTATTTATCACTTGTGTATAGGTTCGGATTCTAAGCGTAGGAGTTCTAAGAACCCCGATATCGTAGTTTTATCATTCCCGTGCTCTACACTTGTGCTTACTCGAATAAGCACAAGTGGATTTTAGTGGGTCGGCGCCCTCGGGTCAGCCATCCCAATGCCCGAACGCCGGTCAACCGATACAGAGGCCCACAAACCCCTGGAAAAAGCCGTTGAGGAGTGGGTACAGAAGAAAGCCAAGCCTGGTGGCGGCGGGAACTACGCCCGCGAAGCCGACCGTGTCCTCACGGCGTTCATCGACTGGACGCCCGACTCCGTCGAGACCGTACGCGACATCTCGCGACGAACAATGATGCAGTACGCCGAATACCTTCACCGTCGAACCGACGCACGCGTCGCGGATCAGGACGATGAGGCAGGTATCACAGGACGGACTGCCCAGCAATATTACGCTCTTGTCCGCGCGTTTTTTACCTACTGCGTAAAGTGGGGATACCGCGAAGAGAACCCCGCCGAGCACAAGCCGGCTCTGGAGGAATTGCCCGATGCGTCGCTCGGCGCGAACGGTAATCGCCAGCAATTCTGGAGTCCGCAGGAGCGAACGGCCTTCGTTCAGTACGTGGATGAGCGTGCACACGACGCGATCTCCGAACAAGGGAGCAACGCTGTAGAGGAAGCGCGGGACCGAGCGCTCGTCTACCTATTCGCGTACTCTGGCGCGCGGAGCGCTGAACTTCTCCGTGATCCCAATGATTCGCGCCGGACAGGTGTCACATGGGCGGACGTGGATCCCGAAGCGGGTGTGATTCGGGTACTGGGGAAGAGTCAAATAGCCGGTGAGGAGGTGCAGTTACCAAGTCAGGCCCGCTCGGCCGTACAGCAGTATCGCAAGATTCTGGACCCACCGACGGAGGAGTGGCCGGTGTTCCCGACACAGCACGCGCCGTCATTATACGAGTGTGCGCGTACGGAGCTTGGCAATCGCGTAGATAGCTTGGAAGCCGAACTCGAGGCAGACGGTCCAGACGCAGTTCTACGTCGGTATGAGATTTCCCCACCATCGATCACGACTGAGACCGTTCGGAATATCTTCCGCCGACTCTGCAAGGAGGGTGAGATCCCTGTTGAGGGCGAGCACGAGTACTTGAAACCGCACGGAGCGCGCCGCGGTGCTGGCGAGGCCCTCTATCGGGCAGAGGGTGCTTCAGCGGCTCAACGTGCGCTTCGCCACGAAGACCCGTCCACTACATCAAAAATGTACAGTCACATTGAGGCGAGCGAGCAGGCGGAAGTCGCGAGTGACGCATTCGAGAAAATCGACGAACAAACCACGACCGCGGACGATGTCAGCTGAGAACTTCTCGTTTACCCGATTAAGTCCAGAACGAGCGAGTAACGCCTTCACCTCCCACAACCGGGGGAGCAGACGGGAGACCGTCGATATCTCGGCAGTCTTCGAGTCCGGTGATTTGGAGGCGTACGCAATTCAGTACGAAACAACGGCCCAGAAACACTGGGTCCGAATGCACGAGCAGCGTTCAAACGAGAGTTTCGAGCACCTACGGTTGAAGGTTGTACTCGCGGATTTTCTCTACCAGCTCGGGCACGATGTTGCTCGCCCGCTTGAGGAGTGGGAGCAGAATGAGTGGCGAGTTATCGATCGGGACGTAGTGTACACGTGCTTCGAACGGCAGTACTCAAACGGCCGTGCCGACATCGCGTATTTCGAAAATGGCACCCATATTATCGGTGAGGCCGGGAACTGTCCAGCAAAGAAACTCATAAGGGGTGGTGTAGATGCGGATAATGCGGTTTTCTTGCTGTTACCGTACGGTTGGCTGGAATTCGAAACCGAGCGATCAAAGCCAGTAATAGACATCGATGAAATTGATGAGCAGATCTCAGCGGCGGACGCGTTCCCGGCGCAGTTCGATATCACTGCGGAGATTGTGGCCTTCATTCGTCCCGGTGAAAATCTTGCTGACTGTCTCTATCCCTGACTGATTTATCGTCAACATTGGCGAGGAGACATTAGTGTCAGGGGGTGACTAGGACCACTCCGCCCCAAACCCTCTCTCGACCCAATCTACGTCCGTATTGCTAGGGCCCACGGGATCGAGGCAGTCTATATTACTAAGTCGTAGAGTCCGTGAGTCACAGAGTCATTGAATCATAGAGTCAGTGAATCAGTGAATCTAAGATTTTTTGAGTGGTTGATTCCAGGATTCAGTGGATCACAGAGAATCTCGGAGCCAGCGACTATTTGAAACACTGAATCAATGAATCAGTGAATCCAAGAGATAGAGATTCAATGAATTACCCACCACGGGAAGTACAGAGTCACTGATTCAGTAACTGCCAGTAGCAAGCTCCATTCCTCGAGGAACCAGCAAAGCGAGAATTCCATAATGCGTTGAGTCAATGAATCAGTGATTCACTGATTTTCAGTAAATATAATACCGTGATCGCTTATTAGCGCCATATACTACGGAAGACGGCACTTTATCGGTTCAAAAGCGGCATTGGATGTCTGACGTGGATTTATGAGTCATTGAATCAATGATCGTACTATGACCGAGTTACCTCGTGGCTGGGGCGTCACACCATCGACCGGTATTCCCACGATCGCCTTCGGTAATCAGAAAGGCGGGACTGGGAAGACAACGGCGACAATAAACAGTGCAGCGGCACTAGCCTCGCAAGATCACGATGTTCTTGCAATCGATATGGACCCACAGGCCGACATGACGAAAGGGCTTGGACTGGGTCCGGGCGATGACAACGATCCATCAAGCCCGAAGAACGACCTTCCAAATACGCTTGCTACGGATGATGCAAATCTTCTCGACGTCCTCGTCGACAATCCGCGCACGGACGACACGACTCTTTCAGAAATCATGATCCACAGCGACGATTACGAACACCTGAATTTCGATCTCGTACCGAGCCACAAGGACATGGGGCTTGCCCGGGATTGGATGGACGACGCAGGCGCTCGTCTCTCGTTGAAAGTTGCTCTCGAAGAGTTGGTGGACGACGGCTACGACTACGATTTTATTTTGATCGACTGCCCCCCTGATCTCTCGGTCCTGACGGATGCAGCGTTCATCGCGGCGCAGAACGTGTTCCTGGCCGCACAAACACAAGCCACATCACGAGATGCCCTAGACGATCTCTGGGACCAGCTGGAATCTATCGAGGACAATCAACAGATCGAGATTGCGATCGTGGGACTGCTGGCAAACATGTACAGAGACGATGGTCAGTCACAGAAGTTCCTGGAAGCATTTGACGAGTCATACGCGTCGCTAGCGCCGATCTTCAAGCTTCCAATGCGGGTAGCGATACAGCGCGCGTGGGACAACGGCTGCGATATTTTCGAATGGGAGGACGCCAACGATCAGCAAGTCGAGCGTGACCTCTTCCTAGAGGTTGCTGAGACGATGGAACGGGCGTTCGACAAAACGCAGGTGGAGGTGTAACTATGCCCCGAGGAATGGACGAGCGATTTGAGGACCCATCAGAGGAAGCAGAAGACGAAGATGTCGCCGGCAGCGATGAGACGGCAGAGGCGACATCGGAAACAGGGAGACAAGACCGCGAATCTGCAGCCGCCACAGAAGAGCATTCAGGTCAGGAGAAGGGTGCTGGCTCGGCCGGTACTAAGTCTCCCACTGAGGGGGCAACAGAAACCGATGATGAACCATTGAACATCCGGGAGGACTGGGACTCGGCCACGATATACGTTGAACCGGAACAGAGCGAGGATATCGAGGTTACATTCACGCGGCTGAAAAAACAGTTGAAGCGGGAGGGCGTCACGCTCGAGAAGAACAAGCACTTCTACCGAGGGATTTTCGAAGTGGCGTTCGGCGAGCACCGCGAAGAGACGAAAGAGAAGATTCACGAACTGGCAAAGCAAAACGCCGATCAGTGAATCAGTGAATCATGGATATTTAGGATAGTATGAGGGGAGTCGGCTTCGAGATGGCCACTAGGTAGTCGGTGCTCGTATTCGTCGAAATAAAATCGATGGCTCGATGTAAACCCACAGGCTGAGTGATACTACTTGCGTAGAGAAACTACGATACTGACAATGAGTGTGGCAGATTCTGGGTCTCCCCCCCCCCTCAATCAGACGACTACATCTACGAGAGCAAGCGCGGAACGCTCGATACCGCTATCTCCTACGGGTAATAGCCAGTGAGATCGAATCACTCGATTATGAAACACGAGGGTTCCATAATCCTTCGCGGTATTCGCCGGTTCGTCGGTGAGTACGAGATTCCGATTGGAGTTGTCGTCCATCACAACATCTTGCTCCAACAGGACGGCGATTTGTTTCATATCTCTTCCTGACTGTTCCACTACCTTTGTCGAATTTGAGGCCGATACTGGAGTCAGTCTAGTCAAGTGCGCTATGATGCGAAGGATAAAATGAGAGCGTGCCGTCACAAAGTCTATGACATTGTTTGAGGGACGGCAATCAAACACCGATCACGCCAAACTCATCACTCTATTTGCGGATTTGAACACTCAGCTTCGCCGATGAGCGGGGACTTATCTGAACGAAACGAGACCTACCCCGCACCGAGTGCTCTCAAGACTATCTTCAAGAAACATCATTGTTATTACGAGAGCCAACGCGGAGAATCGGCCCAGGTGCAACGAGGCGACGAACGGGGTGTCCGCCGTGCTCACGCTGGCCGCGTCATCTTTGAGCTGTTACAGAACGCACTCGACAGAGCTGAGGCCGAGATCACCATCAAGGTCGTGGAGACGCCGACCTTAGCTAGCTCCTACGCTCTCGTCGTCACGAACGACGGACTTCCCATCTCAGTCGACCCCGAGTTTGATTACCGTGACCCACCGGAAGATGCCGATCGACCGGACTTCAATGCACTCTGCTCGGTCCATCTATCGAATAAATCACCCGATGAGAGCGTAGGGAACAAGGGAGTCGGGTTCCGATCAGTCTTCTGGTTGAACGACTGGGTCCGTGTCTGGAGTCGACACGAGGATGGCTGGTGGGGGATGGAACTTCACTCGCAATTGGACGGCGAAATTTGGAGCGAGCGCCTCGACGCCCCCGACGTACGGCGAGGTCACGAGAAGTTCCTCGAGACAACCGAGCCCACCTACTCGGACATCGGTACACGTCCGAGCTATCATTTCCCGCTCCCGCTGATGAGTGAGGGACGACCGTCACCATTACCAGACGGAGAGGTTACCACCGGCGTTGTGGTCCCGATCCCTATTGAGCGAATGGACGAGGTCTTGAAGATGATGGAAAATCTCAGGGAGAGCCATCTCCACTTCGCCGGGCTGTTCGAACACAGCCGCGGACTAACCGTGAGAGCCCAGACGTCGGACCGCTGTTTCGAGCGTCGGACCTGGCCGACCGACGGAACGTGGAGCGAAGATTCCGGCCGATCGATGGCGTACTGGAGATCGGAGCCTCACTCATCGAAATCGCTCGCCAAGGAAGCTGCAGAAGCCGACTACGACCTCTCGAACCCTGGTGCTGCAATCAGCTGGCCTGGGTCAGATGCTAAAGATACCGACGGGAAGCTCTACGGCTATCTCCCAACGGAACTGGATGCACCATTCGGGGTCGATTTTAACGCCGATTTCCTCCTGCAGCCAGATCGTAAAGGGCTGACCGTCGAAGACGATAGCGTCGGTCAGTACAATCAAGCGCTCCTCGAGGCTGGAGCCGAGCTCCATCTCCTCAAACTCTTCGAAGAGGTTGGTGTCCCACAAAGTACCGTCGAGTGGACGCGAATCAACCCCGAAGACGTCCAGCATGTCGAGGGACAAGATACCAATACCATCCGCCGCGACTTCTGGTCGCTCCTCGACCCAGGGGCAAGCGGTATTCCTGCTCGGAAAATCGAAGACCACCTCGCAGCGCTTCTCTTCGGCGACAATCTGAAGGACCGGGAATCGTACGAACTCTGGGCGCAGCTGGCCGACCAGTACTTCCAGACCCAGAACGATATCCAGACCGGCGAATGCGATCGATTCTGGCGGGTGTCCAGATCGTGGTTGGACCATCACTGCGGAAAGGGCTGTGGGACGGTGACGCTCGGGAAGTATGCCGATGCCCTGTGCGACGCACTCCGGGAGCAAGAAACTCCGCTCATCCCGGTCGAGAGCGAGGCTGAAGAATCCGTCCGGGTCCCGCTGCCGACGACCCAATCAGGCCGCCAGGTCTGGGAGACCGAAAAAAGCGACCGGGTGCTGTTCGTCAGAGACGATGAAAACGACCGTCCGCTTCCGCTCCCCACCAGTCTGCGAGAGGCGGGTTGTTCTGTGACCACGTTCGAGTTCCCCTCGTTGTTCGTCGGCAGCGATAGCTCGTCGCTCGGAGAACGGTCGTTCAATCCTGTGCAGTTGCTCTCAGAGATCCGCCAGCTTCGGAACTCTCCTGCCCGCTTCAACTACCAGCCCTTGGCGGAGGATGCGGACCGAGCAGCGACCCTCCAGCGTGAACTGATCAGATATGCGGCGGAGCTGTTTCTCTACGAGCGCTATCAGACCGACTCGTTTGGAGAGAGCGACGGATACGGGATGGGGTGGCGATTCCTGTCTGGGGACTCAAGCAGTACCGAGCAACAGGCGGGCCGATCGATTGCGACACTTCATTTACCCGTCGGTGGTACACTGTGGGCGCCCGCCCGTCAACTCACCATTGACCAGGTCGACATCGACAGACTCGGCGACCTCCCGCAGTCTCTCGATATTGAATCATTCCTGCTGTTCTTAGGTTGTGGACCGGAACCTCCTGAGGGAGGCATCCCACTGACTCTCATCGAAGGTGGACAAGACGCCATTGTTGATGCGCGAGCCATCCCGCCGACCATCGTTCCTGCGGAGACACGGCATAGCGCCCCGACGATACCACAGCTCTCAGACGAGTCGTTCGATGATGACCGTCCGTCCGAGGCGACGTTGGTCTCGATTGCCGACGCCTGGGACGTTTGGTTGTCTGACCTCATTGAGCAGGAACTCGCCGAACGAAGTGATGAGGAGGATTCGTCAGGAGCATCGACGAATCTGGTCCCACCGCTCGCTCAACGGCCATGGTTCCCCGTTCAGAGTGCCTCGGAATCGACGGAGGAATCGACCGGACACGCGGAACCCCCACGACACCTCTCTGATGCCCCTACACCGGTTGCTCCTCGTGATGTGGTCGTACTCCCGACGCGCTCTTACGGGCGAAAGGGTATCCTGTGGAGTGTCGATCAAGGGTCGGAATACGAAGAAATCCTGACGACGCTCGGTTCGCTCGATGGAATATCTGAGGGAACCCTCGAGAGGGATGATGCGGCCCCCGCACGCAGACTCGCCGACCGGCTCCAAAACCTCGAATTGCCCAGTATCGAGGGCGACTCCTCCGCTCGCGATGCACTCATCGGGCTGTACGAGCGAGTCCTTCAGACCATCGTCTCCAATGATTCAGCTGAATCGAGGGCCAATCTCCCACCGTTGTTGACGTATCATCCCGCGGAGGCATCCAAAGGGCTGCACGAACGCCCTCTTGAATGGCGACAGCTCTCTGAAGAACCCGCCTACATCATCACGAACTCCGATGACCGAGATCGGATGCGTCGGGTCTTCCACTCGGTACCCCTCGTCACCGCGGTACTACCGAGCCAGTCCGTCAACGACTCGTCGCCCTTGCAATCCCGCCTCCTTACCGTCAACCGTCGGGTTCGATTCGACGAGACCGACGGTGATAGCGACGATAGGATCTCCGAGAAACAGGAAGCGATTGAGCGATTGCTTCCACGCCTCTTGGCCCTGAGCGAAGCCGTCAGACGGCTTGATATAAACAGCGACATCTTCGACAGATGGTACGAGGGTCAGTTTCAGCAGGTCGAAGACGCATGGGTGGAGTACACTCTCTCCGCGGACGGACGAGAGCTCGACATCGAGGAACGATACAGGGGCGAAGATGGCAATGCGTTCTTCGTGGATACAGACATCCCCACCATCGTGTTCGATGGAGGTTTGGACGAGTCTTCACACGATCTGACACCGTTTGGTGAAGCCGTCGCGAACCTCCTGTTCGAAGATCAACGCCAGGTTGGTATCCTCTTTGAGCGGGCCCTGACGGAGTACGATCATGGCGGTGACGACCGTCTTGACCGATTCGTCGACCGGAAGGATGCCGGGCCTCTCGTGAGTCAGTACGCCCAACTGCTCTACCCGCTGGAGGAGGCCGCAAAACAAAATCTGTTTGATGCGACCAGAAGTGTGCTTGAGGAGTTCGATCTCACACTCGATCCATCCGTCAAATCTCCTACTCAGCTGTCCTCGCTCGGAGCAACGGATATCGTGATAGGCGAGTCCTCCAACGGTGTGCGCGACGAGGAAATCAACCACCGGTTTAAGAAGCTCGACCTCACCGAGGAGCAAGATCGGTTCAGGCCTCGGTTCTCGTGCTCCCATGAGCATTACCTCCAGTGGCAGCGGTGGTTCGACGACCAGCAACCACGGCTGGTGACGTATCTGGTCAATCTTGTCTCGTCCAACGGAGTGGAGGATGCAGATGAAGGGACCGTCGAGCAGTCCCTCGACGAGTTCATCAACTCCGCCGTCCATCAGCTCACATTTGCCCCGGCTCGGGCCGTTGTCCGCTGGCTATCCGAGGCGGATTACACTGCTTCGATTCCATCCTCGAAGATCCCCGATTCGGAAGCCTTGACCGACGAAATTCGACGTTTCTCGCCGCGCTACAAATCAATCTCGAAGATCGAAGACGCAAGCGATGCAGGATGGACCCGAGATGGGCCAGAGGGTCTGAAGAGTCACCCGAACGATAACGGAACATTCGACCGACAGGAAATGGCGCGGAAGCACAAGGCTCAGAAAATAGTCGGTGACGAGGCAGAAGTGGCGCTGCTGGACTGCGTCCGTGACGAAACCCTCTCTGCATTAGAACACGCCGATAGCCCAGCGAGTTTCAAGGCGGCCCGAGAGGCCCTTCTCTCACCGTTCCCCGAAGGTGCCACCCGATCGTCGGTCCGTGAGGCATGGAATGAATGGCGAGCGACCGACGATGACTCAGCACTGGCCCAGGGTCTGCACATCTCTCGTGTCTGGGATGGCGCTGGATTCGATCTTGTTGGGCTCGCACACGACGACGACGGGTTCCGACCGGTCAGATATGAGGCAAAGGCTCTTTCGGGTGGCCCCGTAAGCAACGTCCATCTCAGTGCGAACCAGATCTCGGTCTATCGCCGTGTATGTCTACAATCCGATCCCGAAGAGGCGTGGCGGTATCAGGGCGACTGGCGACTCGTCGGCGTGCTTCCGGATGAGTCAGCCATAAATCTGAACGGTCATCTCGACGAGCTCCCAGAGCTTCTCGACGAGCTCGATGTCAAGGGCTTCACACACGACGGCATTGTCCTCCGGATCAATCGACGTTCGGATGACCGATCATCGACCTTCCAAGGCTGAGATGTTGAGCGTCGCTGGCATCCATTCGACTGTATCAGTTGATTAGGTATGATATCGAACGTGTAATGATCAACCTGCCGGACCGTCCGTCACTGAACTATTATACAAACCGATGTGAACACGGTGCATCCGGACATCATCTGTACCCGGAACGTCTCTCCGGACGTCATCCGGTGTAGCTGCCACAGCGACCGCGACGACGTCCCCGGCCTCGGGTACTCGATCTGCGACGACCGGGGCTACCTCGTCGACGTGCTGCAACCGATCATCGACGCTCGCGACGAGATCAAGGCGGCCATCCGTCGCGAGAAAGCGCGGGACGACCCCGACGAGGACCGTCTGGCGGAACTCGAGGGGCGGTCGGGCGCGCTGAAGTGGATCCTCGTCGCCTGCTTCGGCTATCAAGGGTTCAGCAACGCGAAATTCGGCCGTATCGAGTGCAACGAGGCGATTAACGCATTCGCTCGCGAGATTCTGTTGACGGCGAAACAGCGACTGGAAGCTGGCGGCTGGCGCGTCGTCCACGGCATCGTTGACTCCATTTGGGTGACCCCGGACCCCGACGTCGACGACGAGGACCGCGAGAACCTCGAGACGCTCGCGACGGAGATCACGGAAAGCGTCGAGATTCGGCTCGAACACGAAGCCCACTACGACTGGGTGGCGTTCGTGCCGCAGCGCGAGAGCGACGCCGGCGCGCTGACGAAGTACTTCGGGAAGGTCGCCGGTGACGACGACTTCAAGATCAGAGGCATCGAAGCCCGGCAGCGCTCCACCCCGCCGTTCATCGAGGACGTCCAGCGGGACTGTCTCGACCGGCTCGATGCCACGCGGTCACCGGACGCGGTACTCGGACGGCTCGAACGAGCAATCGACGAACTGCAGGCGGGCAACGTAGCAGTGGAGCGGCTCGTCGAGCGGAACCGTGCCTCCAAGCCGCTGGAAGGCTACTCACAGAATACCCAGAACGTGGCCGCCTTGAAACGGGCCCGCGAGCAGGAACTGGCAGTCCACCCGGGCCAGGATATCGAGTACATCGTCGTCGACGACGAGAAATCCTCGCGAGACCGGGTCGCCCTCGCCCACGAGGAGATCGAGACCTACGACGCCTCGTACTACGAGACGCAGCTGGTTCGAGCGATTGAGAGCGTGCTGTTGCCGCTGGGGTGGGATTGTACAGATATTCGACGGAGACTCGCGGAGACACGGGAGGTGGAGCTGACGGAGTTTACAGCAGTCCGGAACGGATGAGTAGTCTCAAATCTCTTCTGGGGTGAGCAAAATCACAAGTGGGCGACGAGGTCGATCCCATTCACACTCTGGGGGGTCCTGCTCTCTGGAACACCCCCCCGGAGTGTGAATGGAGGTGAATCAATCACACCGAGGGTGGACAACCTATATGTGAATGGGGCGAATTGGTCCGGTCATGCCAAACAACGATTCCACGCAAACAACCGTCGACGAGATACTAAATGTCGACGAGGGGGATAGCGAAGATGAATCGGATATTTTTGAGAAACCGTGGTTGCTCGAGATCGATAACGTTCCTGACGCCAATCGAATTGTCGGACGAGACGACCATATCACGTTCTTGGCCAAGAATCTCCGAAAGATGCGGACAAACAGCGTCCCGGATAACGTCCTGGAGTGGGGAGAAACCGGGACGGGGAAGACACTAGTTGCAAGACACGTCTGCGAGCGGCTCGAAGCAGCAACTGCAGGAACGGACTCCCCGATCGTTACCGCCTACATTAATCCGGACCCCATCTCTACGTATACCTCCACCTTCCGAAAGATCGCAGAGCAGGTGAACGCGAAAGCAGAGAACCCGCTTGACGTTCCTTATCAGGGCCTCTCAGCTGAACATTATCGCGACCAGAAATTGTGGCCCGTTGTTGAGAGAGAATTTTCTGGCGGGCTCGTCGTCATTATCGATGAAATCGACAAACATGGAGAAGTCAACGAAGTGCTCTACACACTATCACGGACACAATCAAAGGACGACGTTGACTTCCCAGTCGTTACAATCGGGATTTCGAACGACATCGAATTCAAAGGAGAAATCGAGTCAAGAGTTCAATCGACCCTTCAGCCAGAACACCGGACGTTCACGCCGTACGAAGAGGACCAGCTCATTGCAATCCTCGAAAATCGACGGGACGCATTTTACGACGGTGTCCTTGATGACGAGGTGATTCCAACTACAGCCGAACTCGCAGCTGAAGAACACGGTGACGCTCGACGTGCAGTCCGGTTGTTCCGGAATGCCGGTGAAATCGCTGATGAGGAAGGGGACGGTATCGTGACAGCAAATCACGTTCTCGAAGCTGACGAACTCGTTGAAGTTGAGCTATTTATGGAGATGGTGAAAGGGACCCCGTTGTCCGGGAAGTTACTCCTATTTGCTCTCACACGTCTTGATCGGAATAATCCGGAGAAAGAATGGTTCCGGACATCAGAGATTCACGAGGTTTACCAAACAGTAGCACGGGATGTCGAAGTAGAGCCCAAAGGGTACAATCGCGCACTCGAACTTCTGAACAAACACGTGACGACAGGAGTTCTTGAATCAAAAAAGAAGGAAGGCGGAAATCAGGGTAAGTTCAGATCGTATTCGCTCCAAGGAGACGTAGAGAGTACACGCACTGGACTGATCAACTCGACGCCGGAACTCCAGACGTTGATGGGATGGTGACACCCCCACCCCTCGGTGTGAATGGTCCCCCATAGGATACGACGGTTGTAGAGATAGAGTGGGGGTCGAGGAAGCAGACTCGTTCGTCTGAAGAACCTGATAAGGTACGGAAAGCGGCTTACACGTTCTGCCACGGTAGGTGACCCGACCCGCTACTGCCCCGCACCGCAGCTGTAGTTATCTTTATTATACTGCAGTCTAAATAGTCCTCCGAGTAGACGTACTCTGAAAGGTAAGGCCTTGCGCCGAAGCCGAAGGTTCGCCACTGAGGCGCGAACCCTCCCTAAGGCGTGAGGACTTCTGCTGTTAAGGACTTCTTAATTGCGGTACCCTGGGTGGTAGCCCATTCACACTGAGGGGTGTGGGGGTAAACGAGGCGTAATCTATCCGCGTGTTGCTCTGTCTTCTCTCGGCGTGAAGTCGGGTTAGAGAGTGGCGGTTGGTAGCCCATTCACACCGAGGGGTGTCGGGTAAACCGATCCCATTCACACTCTGGGGGGTGTCATCTGCTACGCTACGAATCACGTTGAAACAAACATCAGGCTACAGCTCAATCTCGTCTACTCGTCGGGATTCACCGGCCCTTTGTACTTCGACGTCACCGAATCACCTTCCCGCCACTGCCAGTAGTAGTAGCGATTGTCGTTGATTTCCTTGATCGTGATCGTTGCTTTGGCAGGAACATCATCCGGGAGATCGTCTGGTCCCTCTTCGACCTCTTCTTGATCTACCGACTCCTCGAGACGGGCCTCTCGTTCCTTGTGCTCAGCGAGCGCTTCAGCGTACGTCGCAACGTCTTGAAGCTGCTCCGGGCTCGACTCGTTGAGCGTGTTGACGATCTCCGTGGGGAGGTTTGCCGGTGGGGTCGGGGGTTCGTAGGACATCGGCTACTCTCGTGTTAACCAACATAGCCCGCTAATCTATAGTTTTGTTGGTTAAGACGGTAGCGTAGACCGGCACTCGCTACCCGTAAAATCACTCGCAACTTTTTTAAATGAATTCACGACACGTAGATGTGTACCCTCAGTAATTATACATTACGAGCTACTAAATCGCCACGAACGCACCAACCTCCACGGAATACATACGAGGAATGTTTGTCTTTCATACGGTCACGGACGAGAGTGGACATATACACCTTTGGGCAGAGGATTCGACACTTCCTCGTTCGCAGTCAAAAGAACAGAATCTAGGGCTAAAGACGACAGGTGGAAAGAAGCACCCGTTCGCCGTTGATAAGCCAACTCTAACCGATATTCTGTTACATACGGGATATGGAAACGCAAAGACTGATCTGAATACTCTCACGGCCTATTTACCGTCGAGACAAAACGCTCCTCAGCCGTCACCCTCAATCCGAGATGAGCACACGGCGGAGACTACAACATCACTAACTCCGTGGCTCATCCCTGCGGTGGAGATCGATCCCACAGATGCTCTATCAATCCTCTCGCATCTTTCGCATGAAGTAGGTGATTACTGGGGGACTTCGATTGAACCGGGACAGACCGTCCTCTATTGGTGTGCTGTTTGCTCGGTAGCAGAGTCGTACGTTGAATCTGGGCGGGTTGCACCACACCTCGCAGAGAAGGATGGGTCCGTTACCGGTGTTTGGCGCGCGTTCCCCTCTAAGGAAGTAGATATTGATCGGATTGTGGAGCTGATGGAAGCGATGCCACCGCTCGCACGGACATACGTAGGGGTCGGATCAAATTCCACCCTCAATCGAGGATCCTCTAATGACTTAATCAGCCGTTCCTCAAGGGATGTCTTGACGTGCGCACTGGACCAGGTGGCTAATGCGCTGTCGAAAGAGCGCTTGTCCACGGCTGAGACGGACTTAACCACGGACCAATTGGAATCGATCCATCAACAGTGGATCCGCACGCTTCAAACGAACGGGGAGCCAATCGACGCTGCTCCCGAGGCGATTGCTGAACTTCGAGAGCAACTCGACGAGTGGACACGACCTTCTGTGACGGGGGATGAGCAAGAAGTCAGGCTCTGTTTTCAGCTGAAAGAGCCAGAAGTGGAAACTGATATGATGGTCTTGGAGTCCGAGACGGAACCGGTCGTTCCTGATGGTTGGATGCTCGAACTGCTCTTGCAATCTGAGGATGATCCGAGCCTCGTCATCGAGGCAAACGAGCTATGGGACTCGGATCTCTCGACGTCGGAAGTACTCGCACGCCACCTCGATCAACCCAAAGAGATACTAGAAAACGAATTGGAGCGCGCTTCCGTACTATATCCACGGCTCAAGGGTGATATCGACCGATCGGAACCGACCGCAATCAAGTTGTCGAACAGCGATGCCGCCGAATTCCTACAGGAATATGCAGAAGTTCTCCGGCAAGCGGGATTTGGGGTGATCCTTCCAAGCTGGTGGGGAGAGCCGCCGCAACGACTTGGTGCCCGACTGGTCGTCGGTGACGCTGACGACGAGTTTGAGACTACCGGCAGCGGCCTGGGAATCGAACAACTGTGTGAGTTCGACTGGGAGATCGTTCTCGGGGATGATACTCTCTCCGAAGACGAGTTGGAGGAGATATCCACACTCAAACGATCGCTCGTACACTTCCAGGGGAAGTGGGTCTCAGTACAGAACGATGACGCCAAATCGGCGATAGACCTCCTCCATCGTGAAGAAGAACGTACTCTTGAGGAAGCGCTTCAAGCCGATACTGAGATCAGCGACGACGGGGTTAGCCTCCCAGTCGTCGAAAAGAGGTTGGAAGGGACGTTCAAGAAGCTGTTCGAGCAGGATTACGAGACATGGGTCGAGGAAATAGACACCCCGTCTGGGTTTGACGGTGAGTTGCGCTCGTATCAAAAAACGGGCCTAGGCTGGATTTCGTATCTGGAGAATCACGGCTTTGGTGGCTGCCTGGCGGATGATATGGGACTCGGAAAGACGATTCAGATCCTCGCTCGTCTCATTCAGGAGCGTTCGGTTGATCCCTTAGTTGGTCCGACACTTGTAGTATGTCCGTTGTCTGTAGTGTACAACTGGAAAAGTGAGACGAACAAATTCACACCAGACCTGACGGTACATATTCACCACGGCCAAGGCCGAATGTCAGGAGACGACCTTGCCAGCGCCATCCAACACCACGACGTAATCATTACAACGTACGGGACGGCGAGGAGCGATATCGAACAACTGCGAGACATTCAGTTCCACAGGATCGTTCTCGATGAAGCACAGAAGATCAAGAACACGTCAGCCGGTCGTACACAGGCGATTAGGTCACTGTCGGCCCATCATCGGTTGGCATTAACCGGAACTCCCGTCGAGAACCGGTTGAGCGAACTGTGGTCCATTATGGAGTTCTGTAATCCCGGACTACTCGGCACTGAGAGCCAATTCAGAAACGCCTTTTCTCGGCCTATTGAGGAACAAGGAGATATTGAGAAGATGGAGCAGCTCAGACAACTTATACGTCCATTTGTGCTGCGGCGTGAGAAAACGGATAGCTCGATAATCGACGATCTTCCGGAGAAATCGGTGAAAAAAGAGTACTGCGGACTCACTGAAGAACAAGCAACCTTATACAAGGCAGTAGCGGATGAAGTCTACGAGCAAATCGAGCAGTCTCGGGATATCGAACGGAGGGGACGAATTCTGAAACTGATCCGCAATCTCAAATCGATTTGTAACCACCCGCGTCAGTATCTTAACGACGACCAGCGTATCAGTGAACGGTCGGGTAAACTCACGGTGCTTGATGATCTCGTTCAGAAGATAGCAGCTAATGACGAGAAGGGGCTGATCTTCACACAATACACTCAGATGGCGGAGTTGCTGTTAGAACACTTACGGGGCCAAGGCTATCGCGTGTTCTACCTTTACGGAGGTACGGCGAAGGAGAAGCGGGAAGAGATGATCGACGAATTCGAGAATGCTGGGGGTCCTTGTTTCTTCCTTTTATCACTGCATGCTGGCGGCACCGGCATCAATCTCACGCCGGCCAACTACGTCATCCACTATGACAGGTGGTGGAACCCTGCCGTCGAAAAGCAAGCAACTGACCGAGCGTATCGGATTGGGCAGGACAATAACGTACAGGTATACAAACTGATTTGTCGAGGTACGATCGAAGAATCGATCGATCAAATCATCGAGAGCAAGCGTGACTTAGCAGAACAGGTACTGGCCGATAGCGACGAGTGGATAACTGAACTATCCGATGAAGAACTTCGCAACCTCGTATCGTTATCAGCAGACTCTCTGGTATGACCCGGTCTGATAAACATATCGTCGACAGTGAGGAGACCAACCAAGACTCACGAAAGCCGAGTGTGACGTGGTGGAGACATCGATTTTCCGCTACAAACGCATCAGCTGATGGTGTAAATGATTCATTCGAAGAGCCTCTTGACGAATTCTGGACTGGCTCACCTGAAAAATATGAGGTTCCTTCAGAGGATGCTGAAAAGGATGAACAGACGAAATTAGCATCACTCGGTGCTCCGCCAGAGGGATTCAGTCAGGCTTTTGAGATGGCAAATCAGCTCCACGAGAAAATTCAAGAGCCACAGAGATATCAGACTCAATTCACACCGGAAACGTCTATCGGCACTGTAGTGGATGAGATCCCACGTGCAGGACCGATTATCGTAACGAATCTGGAAAACAAGGGCTACGAGACACTCGGTGACCTAGAGGGAGCGACCCATAGTGAACTTATGAGCGTGAACCGGGTTGGAACGGAAACGGCAGAGCGGCTGATTGAGTTCACCCAGAATCAGATACCGAGGGATCGAGATTGGAATCGGGCGAGCGACCGATCAGCCATTTCGGACGATGTTGAGCTCCATAAGATCTCGGATCAGATCCCTGGTTTCGGAGATACCAGCCGAAAGAAGATCGAAAAAGCAGGATATGAGACTGTAGGAGACGTACGTGCTGCAACGGCTAATGAACTAACTGATATTAAACAAATTGGCGAAGAAACTGTTTCGAAACTTTTGGACTACATAGAAAATCATTCAGGAGAATCCACTTCAGTAGCAAATAAACAGATACCAGACGATACCCCGATAGAAGATCTCGCGGCAGATGTTCCGAGAGTGGGACGGGTGTTGATCTCTAAATTGACCCAGGAAGGGTATGAGACGGTAGGTGATCTTCGTACTGCGACATTCAAAGACCTGACCAACGTCGAGCATATCGGTGAAAAGAAGGCAGAATCTCTTTTGGAACACGCTAATTTGAGGATGTAGACAGTAATTATGGGTTTGAGGAACCAACAATCCCACGCACTCAACCTGCCACCGGAGTCGGACCGGTACTTAGGTGCGGAGAGCACAGTTTCGATCACCTAGTACTCCCCGTAGAGACTTTTACCCAACCAAGCGTTGCGCGTGTGTCAAGTTAGCGAAGAGTTGGTGGAGAATGCGATCGGAGACTCAAACGACACTTACTGTATAGAGGGAGTTCGTAGGACATCGGCTACTCTCGTGTTAACCAACACTCTCCACGAATCCATAGTTTTGTTGGTTAAGACGATGGAGGCGGTTCTCGCGATTGCTGACTGTAACACTGCTCGAAACTTGTTTATATACAAGCTTCGTCCTATGTTACACTGTGCTTCGGCGCATCGAACTCGAGGTCCTCGCTAACGTCGACCGCGGCGACACGATCTCCGAGCTCGCGATGAAGCTCGACCACAGCGAGAGTTACCTCTCTCGTGCCGTTGCCGACCTCGTCGAGAGGGGGCTCGTCTACACGGAACGCGACGGTCGGCGAAAACGAGTCGTCCCATCGGATGCTCGTGCCGTCGAATGCTACCAGGACCTCGTTCGCCAGCACTCCCATATCGACTTCCCCGAGCTGCTGACCGGCAAGGCACTCGAGGTGCTGTACTACCTCGACCAGCCGAGAACTGTCTCCGAGATCGCCGACCGAAGCGACAACTACCGTAACACAGTCAACCGAGTTCTCAAGCGGTTTCGCGATCGTGGTCTCGTCGGGACGGACGACGGCCACTACGAGTTCAACGCCGACTTCGACCGCCTCCACGAGTTCGCCCGTGAACTCGCACACCATCTACATCGCCAGCGCCTCGAAGCCGTCGCCCCGAAGGGCACGATTCTCTGGGAAGACTACGATGAATTTCTTGCCCAGACCGAAACGGAGATCGACGCGGAGAGGTTCCACGAAACCGGCCTTGCTCGATTCGCGGCCTTCGACCTCCAGTTTCTGCTCACCGGGCACCACTACTACGTCTACTCCGAGGAGCTCGACGCAGTCTCGCCGGCGGAGCTCTGCTGTCACACGCTGCTGATCGACGACGGCAGCCGCCACCGCTCGTACTGTCTCCTCCTGCTCAGCCACGTCGACGTCGACGAGGAGGACCTCCGAGAGCAGGCGGCGAAGTATGGCCTCGAAGACGAAATCGACGCCTTGCTGCGCTACCTCGAGACGCACGGCGAGGTCGACAACGACTGGCTCCCGGAGTGGGGCGAGTTCCAGGAGATGGCGGCTGACTACGAGATTCAATTCCCACAATGAGATCAGACTTAGAATACGGAGAGATCGGATTGATGACGTTCTTCAATCGACCGTCGCTTATCCCACGTATCATCTCCTTCAGGCCCTACTCTTTCATATCCACTGTCTCCTGGTATTTCAGATGGACGGCCAAACCGGGCAACTCGAATTGTCCGGAGGAAATCTAACCGTTGAACTTCAGTCATTACCAAATCAACTCCGCACTTCGAGTCCTCGCACAGCTGCAATCGGACTCCAATTCCATCATCCGTCTCCACAGATCGTAGTTGAAGCGGTAACAGTTGCTCTGGACGGGCTTGCTCACCACTTAGCTTGTACTCGTAGTTCTGCCCATACCCAAACTGGAATTCGCCCAAATCAATCACGCGGCCCTGTCCAGTGACGGTAGCCTCTTCGATATTGTCAATAGAAGCCAACACTGTCACTAAATCATCAACTTGCTCACCTACCAGACACACATATCCGCCTTCCCAAGAGCCACTCCCAAAGTGCAAATCCAAACCGTATTCGCCGTCATCAGTTTCAAACTCAGTCAATGTCAGTCGAGTGTAGCCTTTCTTTGGCGCGCGATCATCTGGTTTCCCTTTCGCATACGGCGCTGCGGATAATCCACGAAGCAGGTACGCCCGGACACGGTTTTGGTCGCAGTATTGCTTCAATTCCTCACGCACCTCATTCGGATTGGATAAGTCTAATTCATCTCTCCCATTGACTGTTCGAATGAAATCTCGTGGATCATCTTCCCAGACAACTGGTTGATCTTCGTCATCAAAGAGCGGATCACGCCACTCTGAAAGATCAAACGGAGACTGGACATCTTTTCCGTTCGGAATCGTCAGTTCTCCATACCCCGTTTTATCCGTATCTCCTTTCTGCTTGTACCCATCGTACTGTAACTCAAGGTCAGCAGCCTCACGGATGATCTCCACCATACCACCCTCATCAACAGCGAGTAATCCGACTGACGCGTCCAGCACGGAATCATTCTCAAGCACACCAATCGCAGGTTCTCGTTCCGAATGTGGGACAGCTAAATATAGCTGTGAGAGTACGCCTGTCTCCAAGAACTCCCGAAGTTGTGTTTGCGTCCGGTTTGATGTAACTCCGCTCACACCTTTCGCTTCGATTCCGATGACCTCACCTTTCTCGTCACCAGCAACAATCTTTGAGGGGTCCCATTCACCATCATACGCAAGGATATCAATTGGCCGGTCGGTTGTCTCCGATTCCATCACGTTAGGGATGTGACCTTCCGGTATCCCGCCGAACTCACGCCATGCACAATGGCGAATCCATGGCTCACCAGTCCTATCAAATTCAGGGGTCCCTGACCGTTCTACTGTATCTGGTTCAACAATGACCTCAGGATCATGCGTCTCACCTGGAGTCAGCGCCATTCGTGGACTCCTCAAATACCCGCCTTGAATCGGCAGTGGGACCTCAATGACGCCAATCGCCTCAGGAACAACCGCGTTATTGATTTGCCTTACACCTTCTTCGATGGTGATCGGCGAACTTCCCTTCGTTGTATCGTAGTCCATTCGGCGTTCAATATAGTCCCAAACATCCCGATCATCGTGTGCATACTGATATGTCAGGATTTCATCTGAGACATTCTCGCTAATCCGGTTCAGGACCTCCTGTTTTTCATACTTCCCAGCAGCAACCCCCGCATTGAGGCACTTGCATGCTTCACGGACAACCGGGATTGACGGGTTATTCTCCTTTCCACTAAGTGCCTCTTCGACCCCTTCTACAGATGGCCCGGCAAAATACACCTCATCAAACTGCCCGCTATCGATATAGCGTTGAATTTGCTCGGAGAGGGTTGACTCGAACTCTAGATTGGCGGCAGCTTTCAATTCGATTCCGATATATTCGCCGTCGGGTGTACGTGCTGCGAGATCAATTCGTCCGTTAGCTGTTCTTACTTCTCCGTCCACTTCCCACCCTTCCTCAGTTTCTAACCACTCCCAAAGATGTTGTTTTGCGAGTTCTTCGACGAATAAGACCATGTAGTCTGTTTACAAAACGACCTCGTATAACTATTGGCTGGACACTAGTTCGTTGGCAAAAGGTGGAGACTAATAAACAACCTTATCAGCTTGACACCAGATTTTCAGGTATGCGAGCGGCTCGATTTGTAACGTTTTGTTTCATCTACAGTGGCCTGCTCCTTCTCGCACATTACGTCATAAGGTTCGGTCTTACGATTGAAATACGAGGGCTCGGTCACCTCGGCGTTGGATTATCAATATTAGCCGCAGGGGCGATCAGGCTGCAAAACTCTGAGCAGGAAGCGAAAAATCCAGCAGATTACGGCTTTTTAACATATGGAATGGCAGTACTGTCTGTATCGCTCACCGCCATAGTTCTCGGGCAATTCCTATTCTTGTGAGAAACAGCATAATAGAAGCCTTCGCTGCCGAGACATCTGTGTATCTCCGAAATAAATCAACCTCAGCTGCCGAAAGGCACTCGCGAACGTTTCTGAATCTTTGTTCGCCTGACTCCGTTGATGTTCTTCACGGGCAAGTGCTGTTGTAAAACGTAGAGGCAATCTATATTTCTTCCTCTCCGTCAAACACGCCACTTTCGTCAGAGCGTGCCGGTTTACTAGTCGACGGTGCTCCCTTCGCGTCATCGTATGCCTCGCGCCACAGCTGGTCCGCACTCAAACTGTCGGCCTTGTGGTCTGTGTGCCGGTTTCGGATTTTCGAAAGTACCGGAGTATTCACTGCGTCGCCTGAGATGATGGCTTGACCTTTTGTCAATCCAGGTAATTCCTCTAAAACCGCCTCTCCGGCGTTTTCGATAGAGTCGCGTATCGCTTGCTGGTCGTTCGGGTTGGTGATGTTCATCGTAATCTGCGTTCCACACTGTGAGAGGACTGTTTCATCGATTTTCGATGGTCGTTGGCTGATTAGGCCAGTGCCGAGGCCAAACTTCCGGCCTTCGCTATTCACTTGCCGGATGATCGGTAACGCCTGTGAGTCTCCATCGGGTGCGAACCGGTGAGCCTCCTCAAAGAGCGTAAAAACGGGATGTTTAATCTCTGATCGGACGTCTTCCGGGTTCCCCACAACCGCTGCTTCCCTTGACGCGTACAGTTTGCGGAGCAAGACAGCGGCCATCACTTGCTGGTCACGACGGGTGAGACCTCCCATCTGGAAGACTGTCACCTGGCCCGGATTCACGAGGTCGTCAAGATCGAGCCGATCGTACCCATCGAAAAAGTCTGATTGTACAATGTGGCGATTAATTCGCCATTTCAGACCGTTCGCCTGACCGTCTGGATGGTTCGAGTGGCACGCTTTCAGGAGTTGAGATGCGGTAAACGACTCTTCGTCCTGGAGGTCGTCGAGGGCATCATTCAGCACTGACGACATTCGTTGGGTCGGTTCGAGAATTGAGTAGAAATCATCGAACGTCAGATCGGCCAGCTTCACCGATAACTGGTCAGAACGGCGGAGTTCGACGGCGGGGCTGTAGCCATCCGCCCCTTGGAAGGCTTCGTGATCGCACATCTGATCGAGGCTTTCATACTCGCCGTGTGGATCGAATACCAGCACCGAAGCTCGTGTGTCGGGCTTGAGCATCTCCTCAAGCAAAACGCTAGCAGTGTAGGACTTCCCGCTTCCTGTGGAGGCTAGGATAGCGAGGTGAGTCGCTGCTATTTCGTTGACTGGTAACTCGACAGATACTCTTTCATCAGTCCGATTCAGCAATCGGCCCATTTGGGCCATCCCAGGATCGGGTTCGTCGTTGTCCCGATGTGAGGGCGGCTTGACCTTCGGAATAACTACTTCGAGCATCTCGCCCGGGGCACGATAGAGACGGGTTCCCGAACTCGGGAGTTGTCGTGGATTTCTAAACGACTCGAATTCTGGATCGTAGTATCCGATTACGCTAGCCGTGATCCGATACAGCTCACATCCGTCGGCTTCTGCGCCGAGGGTCGTTGCGATTTGATCTGCATCGACGGTCGGATCAGCCATGAAGGATGTAGGGAGTCCCGATTCCCGTTCCCGGTTATTCACTCGAGCAAGGATGATCTCGTCGTCTTCACTACCAGCTACGCACTGGCTGTAGGCAACAAACTCTCCGGTCGAGACTGCTTGTTCGTCACGAGTTGCGAACACAAATTCGCCTACATCATCATCTGGTTCGATGACTGTACCCACGACTGGTTCGTCGGACAGGCGATCCGCAGCGAGGATAGCCGCACCATCGCTTCTCACTGTAGAACACCCCGTTCAACGTTAGCCTCGTGAGCTACTTTCCGCTCGATCACGTCCAAAAGGTCGCTATACTCGTCGGCGGACTCGCGTAGTTGACTCGTGATCTCACCGACCAGCTCTGCTCCGAATGCCCCGGCCACTTCCGTCAAGCGCGGATAGTACGCCAGCGAAAGATCATCATCGACGAGATGGAATCTTCGGAATGTCTGGTTTGGACACTTGTAGACGGTCGTCCCGTGGCTGATAGCGTATGCTGGGATCGAATGATCCGGATTTTCGATTCGTTTGTCCGTATCCGAGTCGCCCGTATAACTTGCACTGCCGAGCAGCGCGATACCAACGAGCGTTGTCGGCTCGTCAACTAGACTCGGTCGAAACTGGTTAGTCGCTTCGTCTGTCCCAAGTGTTGGTCCGACACCACCCATCCCAGGATCGATTACTTGCGTCCCATGAATCACCCCGACCGCTACTTCTTCGGTCTCGTTCCGACCCATCGGGAGCACCACTAGCTGACCGAATCCATAGTCGGTGACGTCAGGCGGGTTGTCTGCGTCGCGTTCCGTGAGGATTGTGGCAGTATAGTCGATAGTTGATTTCGATTGGGCGATGCTTCCGAGCAGCTTGGCGTCGGCGAAGGTGTCTCGAGCGTTCATGATGGCTTTCTCTGGATGTCAGTGTTTGCGATATTGGTGAGTTTCTGTTGTGATGTGCTGATCATCGGCGGCGGCGCTTGCTACGATCTTTCGGGTTCCACTCGACTGGGAATTCAGCCTCTTCTCCTAATCGAAGCAACATCCGGAGGAGCCTATCCCGATCACTCCCTGTGAGGACCGCTTCTCGATCGGCGACTTGGATGGCTTCGGGATAGCCCTGACCGACAGCGGCTTCAGCCTGGGTTGCGCGGAAGGCATACTCGAACATCGTTTCACCAGGCCAATCAGCTGGTGCATCCTCTTCGATCATCCACTGGGGCACTTCGAGCCGATCTAGACTGGAGCCTTCACCGAAATCGGCGTACGTGAACCGGAGCCTGTCTCCAAATTTGTATTCTTCACCCTGGTAGGTCGTCCGTAGCTGCTCCAAGGAGCGGTCGCGCTGACTCTGGAAGAGTGCGGTCCGACTACCCCACGTTTCGAGGAGGGGGGAGAAGATGGCGGCGTCACGTGCAAGCCCCGTCTTACCCAGAGCCCCTGGCTGGAGTTTCCGGATTAGGTCCGCCACGTCTGACGATTGCGAGCCAGCAATATATCCCACGACTGGGACACCGTGTGCTCGACTTGCAGCAAGTAAGTCCGCCATCGCCTCAACGTAGCGTTGGGTAGTATTGTCGTCGAACAGGTTAGCATACGAGACGGAGAGAGACCCATCAAAGAGAATCACAGGCCGATGGATTACGAGTGGAGTACAGACGAGGCAAACAGGTCGTACTGTACACGGATCATCGAGTCGGAGTCGTTGCCCTCCCCGATGGACCCACTATTGAGATACAACCGAAAATCGGGGAGCCGAACCTAGTCACGCTGCTACGATACGCAAACGGGACAGAACCAACCCACCTCTCACACGAAACGGAACTCGAAAGCGGGACGAATTTTGTGGACACGGTAGCAGCCCTGTTTCTCGAAGAACTGGAAGCAGTTCTGTCTCAGGGCCTCAGGAGAGAGTACGTCGATGTAGAAAGAACAGAAGAGTATCTCCGGGGCAGATTGAACGTTCAGAGACAGCTCGCAGGTGGTCCCGGGAAGACGGATTTCGAGTGCGATTACGACGAATTCACCTACGATACCACGCTAAACCAGACGATTCTCTGCGTTGTGAACACGCTGTCGTCGCTGGTGGATAGCACCGAGATCGCTGGTGAACTACGCGAATACGAATCGCGGCTCAGACGACGAGTGACGCTTTGCGAAGTTTCAATCGAGGAAGCCGAACGGATCGAACTGACTCGTCTTACTGATTACTATGAGAAGGTTCTGGCCTTGTCTCGGCTCGTGCTGAAACACATCTACATCGAAGACATCGTTGCCGGTGAGGGTGCATCGTACTCCCTGTTGATCGGAATGAACGACGTGTTCGAAAAGGTAGTGGAGAGAACAGCACGCGAAACCGTGGACGGACGAGATGGCTGGAGCGTAGAAGGACAGGCTCGAACCGACAATCTACTCAGAGGAAATCCATCAATTCGTATGCGACCTGATTTCGTAGTCAAACGCCACGGTGAGCCAGTATTGGTCGGGGACGCCAAGTGGAAGACCAAAGTCAAGAATAACGACGTCTATCAGGTCGTAGCGTACCAGACTGCCTATGATGCGCCAGGTGTGCTGGTCTATCCAGACAACGATGGTGCTGTCGAGAATGACTACTCCGTGAAGAACGGGTATAGTTTAGCGATGTTGGAGCTACCGACCGGGGTGAATACTACAGATGTTGGTGAATTCGGTCGAGAAAACGCTGAGCGATTTTTCGCTTTTCTCTCCCGGACCCTGGGTTGACAATTACTACCAGTCGTGGTGTGGCCGTTGGAAGTTATATGTTAAGAACATCTGATTTACCACCAATAGATGGATGCCAGCAATCCAGACGAATTAGTACGGAGCATTCGAGAGCAATATTTGACTGATTCTCCGGATCTGGTGAGGACGAGTCTCCACGGGCACTCGAATGTCGTCCAGATGAACTTCGCCTCAACGTATTTCCCACTCGAATTCATCCAGAATGCAGACGATGAGGGTGCCAGTGCTGTCCGTTTCCAAATCCGAAAGATCAACGGAGACTGGTGCTTAGAAATTCTCAACGACGGTCGTGAGTTTACCGATAGTGCACTCGCGGGCCAGAATGGAGGCTCCGGTGACGTCAAGGACGACGTAACTGGACTGTGTGCCGCTGGCGTCTCACCGAAGCATCCTCGTGATCACATCGGTTTCATCGGGGTGGGGTTCAAATCAATCTTTGAGATCAGTCAATCCGTTGAGGTTCACTCCGGTCAATTCCACTTCTCGTTCGATAGAGAACGGGCGGAAGAGCACGGTGATGAGATTCCTTGGAGAGTCGTCCCCTGGAGTTGTAAGCCTACGGAGGAGACAGAGGTACCCACGAAGATTGACGGAACCAGGTATACTACCCGGTTTGTCGTCAGGCTGGATGAACGGGGTCAAAAACTGCTTTCCGATGATGAACTCTTTGAACCTCTCCGGAGCGAGAATATCGACCGACGTGTGTTTCTCTTCTTGAAGGACGTACGTGAGCTATCTATCGATGATGATTACTCGGACAACTCACGGAGTATTAGTCGGACAGACGCGGTCCGTGATGATGGATTAGCCTCCTCCGTTGAGAAAGCAAGACAGGGTTTTCCCAGTTCAAAACAGCAAATAATCAGAAACAAGGCAGATGCGCAGTTCGATCCCATCGAAATTGTAGAACTCGAGGAGGCGTTAGCGGATGGGACGACGGAGGCGGATACGTGGGTACTGTTCAAACATCTCTGGGAGGTGCCGGATAGTATTCAGGACGATCCGAAGACTGAGCAGTATATGCGAGCGGGTGTGGACTATCGTGAGGTGTTCATCGCCTGTATCGTAGACGAAGATGGTGGGTTCGCTCGGCCAGAAAGCGGGACACTGCATACCGGCGTATTCAGCTATCTTCCTCTCAAAGAACTTGAGACTGACTTCGACTTTCTCGTTCATGCGGACTTCCTCACGCCTGCTGACCGACAGACGATCAAGCAAGAGCTTCCCTGGAACCGCGAGATCGCGCAGGGCGTAGTCGAGTGTGCGAAGGATGTCCTTGATGTCGTTGCCGGCCACGACGGTTGGTGGACAGACCTTGGCGTATTCGTTCCAGAAGGACGCGGAGACACATTCGTAACGACGGAAATCGTCGACAAAATCCACGAGCACGTCGAGATCTCGGAACTGGTTCGGGATCAGGCGGGTCAGCGAATCAAACTTGGCGACTGCCAGGTGGTTGACGAACACATTCGCGAAGCTTTCGACGCTGATCAAGTAGAGGAAGCGGGAGCGGCCCGTCCTATTCACGAGGAACACGAGGATATCTACCGGACGATCAAGGGACGGAACTCACTCGGACTTCATGACTTCCTGCAGAACCACGAGGTAACCACTCCTCTCGAAGAACTTACCGACAACACTCGAACAGATGCCTTCGAGAAAATCTACAATGGCCTCTCGACCAAGAGTTCGTGGAAGCAATCCAAGACCCTCAGCTCGACTGGTATTCCCCTTGAAGACGGAAGAGTCGTGGGCACTGATGATGTGGAACAAGTCTACCTTCCGCCTGCTGAGCTTGACCTGGGTGAGTTCGAAACTGCGAGCCCGCTACAAGAGGTCCGGTCTTCTCTCAGTATCGTAGATAGTGACCTTGCCAAGCAAGAGGCGATTCGGTCGGTGTTGGGTGAGAACGATGTGGAAGAATTGACCGAAGGGGCATTGATCGAAGAGTGGCTTCACACCGTCAGTTGGGGATCACTCTCGACGAACGATCGACACCTCGCAGCGGCGATTCTCTGTCGAGCATTCACTGACGGCGAGTGGGAAGTCGGTGAAGACCCGCCAGCCCTTCGACTACAAACTGAAGATGGGTCTTGGCTCTCGCCATCCGGAGTTCTACTTGGTGAAGCCTACGCTCCGACTGTGACAGACGATTCAGATGCTTCGAGTCAAGATCTCCAAGCGGCACCTTGGTTTACGACAGACACGGTGACCGAAAACCGCGGTATCTTTGCTGAAGCAGGTGCTGAAGCTCTTAGAACCGGTCCTCGATACGTGAGTGAAGCGTACCTCGAAACGTTCGATGAGCTCGATGTAGATGACTGGAGACCGTTCCTTCGGAAACTTGGAGTCGACTCGATGCTCGATGAAAAACACACGATTGGAGCGCTGGGAGAGCTCTTCGTGAAGCTGCAGCGTGAAGCGGACCAAGATATCGACGTGAGGCAGGCGAAGATCGGTCGAGATTTGGATGTCGGATCAATTGGTGACCCCGACGGGCAGATTATCGAAGTCAAGTCAACGGCAAAGTCGAAACAGGATTTCAATCTGAATACCACGCAAACGCAACTGCTCGAGAAGGAGTCAGACCGATATCGTGTGTACAGGGTGACCGAGGTCCTGTCGACAGACCCGATTGTTCGCTATGCAGATGCAGAGACGGCCCGTAGTGTGGGGACGTTCAAACTGGAGTTCTCGAGTAACGATTGGCAGCGCTATTCTTCACTAATGGATACAAAGAACTCTTATTGAGAATCGCTCATCGGTAGTGGATTGCTGATGGCATCATAGCGCAGTTTTGGGGATGGTTTTGAAGGCTTCGTCGCCGGGTTTACGCCAAACGCGTTTCCGAAGCTGTAACGCTCTGATATAGGGCTTGAACTTGTCTTTGGAGGGGCCCGATGGGGCGAGAGCCACCGCCGCGGCAGCCATTCGTGGCTCTCGCATGTGTTGACGTGTACGACTCCATCAGCGATTTACCCTGCCGTGGACGACGAACTCCCGGTCGAAGGTGTCGTCCTTGTTGAGTGGCTCCTACGATCGAAAGCTATCAGTATAGACGGTCAGCGACTCTTTTTAACGGTCGCCAAACAGGAGTCGACTCATCCGCCGTTTTGGCGTGGACATAGGGTTCTCCACTGCCGCGGTCAGTGAGGATAAACACGGGTGGTTTGTCCTCGTACTTCATCGGGTGGCGCGGCTGTGACTTCCAACTCCTGCTCCAACTCGTCCACGATCCTCAACAAAAGAGTGTAGTCCGTTAAGCAGGCCTGATCTGATTACTCAATTCGGAGGAACGACAAAATACACTCTTGTGGTAGCAATCCCCCATGGTAGTATCTACGTGACCCGTACCCTTGCTTGCTAAAGTGCTGTCGGGGATCGGATAACATCCGGAGATTGGTATCAAGGTAGTTTGCACCGGGGGTATTCGCCTCGACGAGTATCCCCTCACCCCGTCCTTGAACGGAATCGCCGGCAACGCGGCGATACTTCACCTCTACTCCATCGGAGTCAAGTGCTTCCATCGTTGGTTCTTGGGGGAAGAGGACAAAGCCGTGATCGGTAACGACGTAAACTCGGTCCCAGTTATGTTTTTCCAGCTTTCGCTCGATGAGATCATGAAGATCGTCGATATATCCGCGGAAATGGGATTCAATCTCACCGATCTCTCCCTCCCCTACGTCGTCGAGTTCCTTGTCGTAGTAGGCGATTTGGTTATGCTCCCATCCAGAGGTCGGATCGTCTGGAACGTCCCATCCCCGCTCTTCCAGAGCTTGTACCCGATTGGGCTTGATGCCTAATGATCGGCCACCTCGGTCCACGCTGAGCGTTTCGTCATCCATACCGATGCGGAACCGGAACGCATCCCCCGGTGTGAGCGCAGCCATCCCGAACTTGGTCTCGGAGGGAAGCACCGAAAGCCGTGTCTCGCGCCGAACCTCGTGGTCAGATTCTAACCGGTCGGCAAGCTGCTGCGCAAGATCGAACCTGAGTGCGTCTATGAGAAGGATAGCGACGTTACCAGCTTCGTTGAATTCATCTTGCCGTTCGCTCCACCACCGATAGGCCGGGTCCAGATTCGCCAGAGGCTGTTCGACCTGCATTGTGGTCCGAACCTGGTCGCCTAACGCCTCGAGATAATCTCGATAGCGTTCGTGGGTGAGTTCTTGGCGTTGATCTGCAAGCCAATCCACTGCGGGGTGCGACCGGGGGAGATCGATCTCTGGAGTACCGGTGAGTTCGAGTTGCAGAACTTGATCGTCGATGCGCCAGCTCCCTTCTTCGACATCCGCGTATCCTTCGAATGGGCCGATATCAGCTGGACTTTGCTCCCATTCGTTAAGGTACTGCTGGAGTTGGGAGAGGTGAGCGGCCTGTTCCCAGAGTGAAACCCAAGCACACTCCTCGGAGTACAGTTGCACCGTTTCCTGTCGGCGCTCTGCCTCTTCGATACAGCGCTGGAGATCACCTTCTTCAAACCACTCGACCCACGCCTCCCACAGCGCTGCATCCAGTGCGCTATCCACCGGACACTCTGCGTATTCCCAGGGGGACTCGAGGGCGTCGATGACATCGGGCCAGTACGACTCACCCAGATAGATCCTCGCTGCTTCAGGGGACCCGCGGGTGCGTAGCAAGCCTCGGAGAGGGTTGAACGTACCTGGGCCGTCCTCGGAGAGATTCATCTCCGAGGGGAATCGATCGGCATCGACCCCGGTCGCCACCAGCCAGCGTGCAACCGCCCATCGGCGAACAGTATTTGTTATGTCCTCCGGTTCGTCATCCTCATCGACCGGGATGCCGTTCTTTTGGAGTTGTCCGATGACCTTCGAGATCGTCTTCCTATCACGATCAATGTCCGGCCATCCGCGACGAAGCAGGTGATCGAGTAGTTGCCCTTCTCCCTTCGTGATGATCTCCTCACGGAGATCGTCTAACCGAGGGACACCCAACCCAGAGAACCGATCCAGAATGATCTCTGCTGCCTGTTCCCGTTGGGCGGGTTCATGTCGTTCCGAGTCGAATATCTCCCAGGGATCAACATCGTAGAGGTCGGCAGTCAACGCCTCGATACTGCTAGTCACCTCTCCCCCAGTCTCTTTGATATCGCGGAACCAGTCTCGATCGTCCTTGGCTCCGCCGATATACCAAACCTGCGGCGTTTTCCCTTGATGTTCTTCTTCGACCGCTCCTTGTCGGAGGTCGAGCGGGAAACGATCAGCAGCCCGGAACTCTACACCCGCCTCCTCCGCGGCCTCAGCGATTACTTCCTTGAGATAGCCGCCATCATCCCACCAGACGACCCGTACGGGCCCGGAATATCTCTCGGGGAACGCGCTATCGATTCGTTCTGCAGCAAGTTCAGTCAGTGTAGTCGTTGGTTGTTGTCTCATCGGTCATCCTCCGTATCGATGACGACAATAGTCCCTTCCTCGTGGGATGTAACGGATTGCCAGAGCTGGTCGAGTTGATCCTCGCTATCGATCTCGTCAGAGTCATCGCTGTCGAGTAACGACCTACCCTGAGTCAGTAACCGCTCCGCACGGTCCCTGTCGGGGATGGCTGTCCCCTCCAGCGCTCGTCCCAATTGTTGGGTGGCAAATGAGTCTGGGTGGGAATCCTCAAGATCAGAATGAACCGTGCGAATCTGTTTGTAGAGAGATTCTCCCTCGACCTCCGTTTCAAGTAATATCTGAGCATCAGCTAGGGCCTCGGCCTCTTGGTGGACATCAGCGTCAGCCAACTCGGCTTCGGGGAGTGGATCTTCGTGCTGCCCGGCTTTCTCCACAAGGGTGCGAAGCGCGTCGAACGTAACCTTCTCAAACTGGTTAGCAACGTTGTCGATAGCTGCCTCAGTATCGGGGTTGGCAAGCACCGCCGTTATTTCGGATCGAAGGGAATCGAGGTCGTCCGTGGTCGTTTCCGTCCCGTCGAGCAGTCGGTAGAGACGTTGAAGTCGGTCGACGCGAAGGTTTGCGGCGGCCTCCATCTGTGATTCGATTAGATCAGCATCGGGGACCTTGTTCCCGGTCGCGTACGGGCGCATCTGCTTGACCTCCGTTGCGGTCGGGTACAGTTCATTCACCGTGTCGAAGGTCTCTTTGTACTGATCCCAGAGCGCGTCACCGTCCTCTCCAGTGAACAATGGTTCGACTTTCGCGTAGAGTTCAGCCTGGTCGACTATCGTAGGGTTGCTCATTAGGTTCGCATCGAGTTCCTCACCAGCCAAGGCGGGCTCGAGCGCTGTCTCCAGACTATCGAGGGTGACTCCCGTTCCGAAAACCATGTTCGTCCGGGTGACCACTTTGCGAAGCGTCGATCCATTTTCCGAGGCCCACGAGGCGATTTCCGGACAGAGTACGGCCGCATCATCGGTCTCCGGTTCTTCGCCAAGGAGTTCCGCATACACATCTTCCAGTCCCTCTGCAGGTGGTTGAGGATCGAATCCGATGACCGAATCAGCAAGGTATCCTCTCCTCGTGATGTGGCTCGCAATCGTTGATTCATCTGAGAGTCGCTCACCATCGGAACGGATCTCGATTCTCCCGTCTGCGACCAGTACAAACAACAGGGCGTGGAGAGCGTTCTCCGGGGTGCCGAGGAATTCCCCTCGTCGCCCTCCGATTGTCTCAAGAATACGTTCGCCACTAACTCGGTCCTCATCCTCGAAGATTTGGAGGAACTCTGTCACCCACCCGTTATCGATGGTCCGCGGGACTGTGTTGACACCCAGTTCCTCGGCATCAGCATCAGTGAGTGGCCACGGCCCGTCCCCCTCGAAGAATTCGACGAGGTCCCCAAGATCCCCTTGCTGAATCTGGGTCTCGATGCTCTTCCGGTTCGGGAATTTATCGTCAACTTGGCCAGCAACAGCGTCATCGAACGACTCGAGGTAGGTCCCATAACTCTCTGCCCGGCTCGGAAGATACACGTGCGCATTCTCGAGTCGATCAGCTATTTCGTCCTGAATCGCTTCATCCTCGGTTTGGCGCTCAAGCCTGAGTTCGGGCCGAGGATCGGCCATCGAATCCAGCACCTGTTTCATCCCGATGAGCTGCCTTATCTGTCGGCGTATTCCTTCCGGGAGATCGACCACGATCAAGACATCTTCCACACCTTGCGGTCCCCCGTGTACTTCCTGCCACTCCTCCCGGTCGCTGGCGATGGCGTCCCCCCCTCCTGCGAGGAGGCGCACTACAATCGCCTCATACCGTTCAGTCGGCGAACTCGAGAGGGAGGTGTCGATAGTATATCGGACAGTATAGGGTACGTCGCTGTACTCTTCGAAGTCCCGAGTGGCCGTGATATCATCGTTAGTCAGCCGATCGCTACCGGCCTCCTGAATATACTGCCGGACATTCGTACGAAATTGCGGGTGTGGTACCTCAGCTGCCGCCTCTTGGACCTGTTGCCAGAAGTGGATATCTTCCTCAGAGAGAATCGTGTATTCTGTGGGTGACGTCTCGACATCTTCGCGGATCAGGTTCCGCTCGGCCAAGGTCTCAAGTTGGCTGTCGACGGCTGTAGTTAGGGATTCAAGCTCGACATCTACCTCATCAGCGAGCAAACGGGCGAGTGTTGCTGCCGTCCGCGGCACTTCATCGACTTGGCTAAGAAGGAAGAGGGCCTTCGTCGTTCGAACGGCTAGTTCGTCATCAAGCGTTTCAACGCGCTCAGCGGTGTCTGCAACACGTTGGACGAGGTCGTGGGCCCATTCCGGAATGAGTGCAGTATCTGCTTGCAGGACATCGTAGAAGACGTCCCAAGACACGATCTCCCCAGGCTGGCGATCTGCCCACCCATGAGTATCGAATAGAGACCGGACCCGAACGAGCAAGGCACGCCCTTGGATATACTCGCGCTCGGACTCCCGATCACCTTCGATAAGTCCCTGCATTGCGGCTCGGAGCAACCAAAGATCTCGATCACGGAACGGATACGCTTCGACAGGATTGTCATGATCAGTGATATCGGTGTCGTCCTTGAGCGGTGGTTCGAGGGAGGGGGCTTCCTTACCGAGAGTCGACTCGATGTAATCACTACCGGCTGTCGATTTCTGGAGCCACCGTTTTCTGACGATGGTCTCCGTGTCGGCTCCCTCCAGCTCAACTTCGTTCGCGTACCACTCATCTTCGTCTACGTCACCGACGAAATCCTGCTGCATGTCCCGCATCGGCCACTGTCCCGTTCCGAGGATAGGGGAGCCGAGACCCTCAAAAAGCGCTTCGATAGTATCCACCACCTCGTCATAGCGACGTGGCTGGTCACCGACGTAAATCGCTATCTCGTCTAAACCGATGAGGAACTCGTAGACCTCACCGCCCTTATTAAGGTGGTCGCGAGTACGGGAGAGCCGGTCCACGAGTTCATCAGGAGAGAATGTCTCCGTCTCCACCGCCGCCTTCGCTTGTTCAATTTCCGTTGCTACATCTGAGGACGATTCGAATCCAGCCGCCGCAGCCCCGTCCAACCCGGGAATCACTTCTTTGAGCCACGCACGCAACGATGCCGGTCGATCAACGGCCTCGTCAAATGTCAGCCCCTCGTAATCTGTCTGTTGAACTTGATCCCACAGGTCGTGAACAATGTCAAGCCGCCAGCTGAACTCAAGGAGCCAAGGTCGGTCAGTGGGGTAGTTTCGTCGACGACCGAGCTCCTCATACAGGAGAAGTGGAAGGTTTGCTCCTTGCCGATCCCGGTCAAGGAGATTCATCAGCAGAGGCTGCAGATGATCGATATACGACTCATCGAGTGCCTCGCGGAACGCCCTAAACCCGGTTGTCTCATTAGCGAGCTTGTGCGCAGCATCTTCGAGTCCTTCGATCTCACCGGTTGCGACACCGATGAGCTTCAGCAAGTGTGACTTACCGGACCCGAACGTTGCATGCACGTACCGGAAGCGTTTCTGACCACCGCGATCCGTGACGATCTCTGTGGTTTCCTCAAGGACGTTTTTGGCACTTGGAGTTTCGTAGAACTCCTCGATGTCGCGCTCGATCTGATCGACCTGGTCAACTTTCTGTATCGGTTCCAGCGGTCGAGTGGGATGCCTGTCTTCTGGGAAGAGATCGGCAATGGTGTCGAACTCAGACATCGGTCAACACCCCCTCGACGATCTGGTCATCGATACGATGCGCTGGGTAGTAGTGTCGTGCATCTTCATTGAAGAAACTGAGTCGACCGCCGATGACGGAGCCTGGGAAGGGGATACCGACGGTCGTGTTCACGTTCCGACGGTCGAGCTCGTCGAGGAGTTCCGACGCCCGGGTGAAGGGGTAGAGCCCGCCGAGTCCGAGCAGGACCAGCACAGACGTCTGGTCATTCGCGACGCCACCGTCACCGAGATGTGCGTTGATAAGTTCCGAAACCAACTCTGACGCGAGGTTCCGCTGGAGTGTCCGCTCGACCGAATCGGAAGACACACTCTCTAACGGGCCGAGATCAGTGCTTGTCCGAAAGGCAGTCGTCTCCGGAAGCAATCCGTCGAGACGAACGCTTGTTACGGTGACTGGGGTGCCTCGGGGATCAGTTACGTCTTCCCACTCGGCAAGGATTCCAACATCGCCTGGCGTGGTCCATTCTTCGAGCCTGGTGACCACCTGCTTCTCAATAGGAGGGTCGACGGGCACCATTACGAATGGATTTCGAATTCCACGTCGTTCTCCTCGTGCGAAGTCGATCAACTCCTGCGTGAATCGTGCTAATGGATTCCCTTGCTGTGCACTCATCGAAGGATCACCCCGCCGTCTACGTCATCGATGTCAAGTGTCTCGTCGGTCGTATCGAGCTGCTCAAGTTGTGCCTTGAGAGCTTCGGCGTCCCCATGAAGCACGCCGATACCCGTAACATCCGTTGGTCCAGTATCGCCGACTACTCCATCGAGTGTCTCCCACGTTTCCCGATGTGTCTCGACCGTCGTTTCTGTTGGTTCCGACCAGTCGATGTTCTCGAGCCGCCCTAGGGTCTCTATTAATCTTCCCTCGTCGCCAGCACCGGGTTCCTGATCAGTGAGAGCGTCGATTGCAGCCCCGATACGGTCCAGTGTCGAACGAAAACTTCTGAGCGGGTCCAGGTACTGGAGCCGGAAGTTATCATGAACCCGCCGGTCGGGGAGCTCCATCGGCTCTATTAGCCATGGGTGATCTTCAAGGGACGACTGGAGCTTCGCCAATTCGGTCTCCTCCTGCTGAGTGCTCCATGCAGATGATAACGACTCGATGGCCTCTCCGCGGGCATCAAGATCGCGATAGAGGGAGCGCCACCCATCCTGCGTCCACCACTCTGCGTCGGTATTTTCGGCGAGTTGTTGAGTCAATTGTTCGATGTCCTCAGTGAAGCTATTATCGACCCACTCGATTTCGCTCGAACCGAGTCGTACAAGCCCCTCAAGCTGCAGGAGATGAGCCAATCGCTCATTCCACTGCTTTTCCGCCGTATCGAGCCAGTCCTGATCCTGAACAGCTCCGTTGACGATCTCTTCGAGTCTATCAGTATCGTCGGTGGTCGCATCGGACTGCCGATCTTTGGCACTGTTGGCGATGTCTGTTGCCTCCTCCGTGAGATTAACAATTAGCGTCGAGAGAGCATCCGTCTCGAAGGTCGTCTCGTCCTTGACTCTCGCCTCCTCTGCCAGTGAATCGGCTCTGTTCTCGATCCCCTCGAGAAGCTCGTTCAATACAATATAGCCACGATTCTCGCTCGCGGTTGGCGGTATCAGGTCGTGATCGACGAACACCTCTTTCGGTCGCGTCCCTGGCGACACCGGACGAAGCGCGATATCTGGATGGTTCCGAGGCGTGAGCAAATCATTCAGGGCTGCCGGCTCTCCGTCAACGGTGACCACACGGAACACCCCGGCACGACACAGACCCCAGAGAACAGCTAACATCGCCGGAGAGGGCGAACGCTCGCCGTCCTCTTCGACAGCAAAGAGCGATTCCTTTTCGATAGCTCGATGCAGGATAGTCGCCAGGTCGATATCACTGTCGGCTTCCT
>LKMJ01000138.1_pt1 | contig 46119 bp, 44 predicted proteins | sample 643391 | NCBI WGS metagenome assembly LKMJ01 (sample SAMN04112250, study PRJNA286221) | soda lake metagenome | biome: soda lake; feature: Kulunda Steppe; material: water; isolation source: sample PL-Br10 brine of Picturesque Lake | place: Russia: Kulunda steppe | collected 2010-07 | reverse complement strand
GCAGGATCACAGTCAGTGACAGCCCGAGTTTGCGTCGATCCAGCAGTGTTTTGCGCCCCAGAATGATGCCGGCCTGTTCCAGTGCTTTCACACGCCTTGAGCAGGGCGAGGGGGAAAGCCCGATGCGTTCGGCCAGTTGTTGGTTAGTGAGACTGCCGTCCTTCTGCAGGTGTTCCAGAATCTGTCGGTCGGTGCGGTCAATGTGCACCAGTTCGGAGTCGCGTTTTGCCATGGGTTGATACCGTTCTCGAAGAAGTTGATATATAAATGCTCATTTTGTGTATAATTTAGCAGAAAACGCCTTTTTTGTCCGGAAAAAGCGCAAATCCGCAAACACATTGTTCGTCGTTTTGGTTACATTAACACTGTCCCCGGGCGATGGCGGCGGTGTTACCGCAGCGTGCGCCAGTCCCTGGAAAGGCCTCCCGCATCAGGGATGGCCGGTGGCGGTCCGCAACGCCACCCTGGACCGGGAATTACAGGTTCCCGAGAGCGGAAAAACAGGTGTGAGATCCACCTTCTGCACGATGGACGCGGTGGCGAGGGCAGGTGCCTGCCTGCCCGATGCTTTATCCGTCTACCGGCGTCATGGACAGAACGATTCACAACGAGCCATCCGGGAAACCGTGCCGACGGGTTCCCCGATGGCTTGCCCCATACAGAGAAAGGGAGCAGATCATGGTCTTCGACCACCGCAAATACCGTCCGTTCAAGCCACTGAACAAATCCGACCGGCGCTGGCCGGATCAGATCATTGAGAAGGCACCGACCTACTCAGCGGTGGATCTGCGCGACGGTAACCAGGCGCTGGTCAAGCCCATGAATCTGGCCCAGAAACAGCGGCTGTTCGATCTGCTGGTCAAACTCGGCTACAAGCAGATCGAAATCGGCTTTCCGGCGGCCAGCCAGCCGGACTTTGATTTCTGCCGCAAGCTGATCACCGAAAACCGCATTCCGGAAGACGTCAGCATCCAGATCCTGACCCAGGCCCGGCCCGAGCTCATCAAGCGCTCTTACGAGGCGTTGGAGGGTGTGCACCGGGCGATTGTCCATGTCTACAACTCCACCTCCACCGCCCAGCGTGAGCAGGTGTTTGAGATGGACATGGAGGGCGTGAAGCAGATTGCCGTGGAGGGTGCCAGGGAAGTCCAGCGCCATGCGAAGGATTACCCGGATACCGACTGGATCTTCCAGTATTCCCCCGAGAGTTTCTCGGCCACGGAAGTGGATTACGCCGTGGATGTGGTGGATGCGGTCAATGACGTCTGGCGCCCGGATCAGGGCCAGAAGGTGATCATCAACCTGCCTGCGACGGTGGAGATGGCCACCCCCAATGTGTTCGCCGACCAGATCGAGTGGTTCTGTGACCATGTGAAAAAACGCGAGCATTTCAGCCTCAGTGTGCACACCCACAACGACCGCGGCTGCGCCATCGCTGCCGCCGAGCTGGCGGTGATGGCCGGGGCGGATCGGGTGGAAGGCACGCTGCTGGGCAATGGCGAGCGCACCGGTAACATGGATCTGGTGACTTTTGCCATGAACCTCTATTCCCAGGGCATTGACCCGGAAGTGGATCTCTCCGGCATGGCGGAAGTGGTGGATGTGGTGGAATCCTGCACCGAGATCGCCACCCATCCGCGCCACCCCTGGGCCGGTGAGCTGGTGTTCACCGCCTTTTCAGGCAGTCATCAGGACGCCATCCGCAAGTGTATGGCCAAGCGTAACGAGGACGATGTCTGGAATGTGGCCTATCTGCCGATTGATCCCAAGGACATCGGCCGGCGCTACGAGGAAGTGGTGCGCATCAACAGCCAGTCCGGCAAGGGCGGTGTGGCCATGGTGCTGGAGCGTGACTACGGCATCAGCTTACCCCGGTGGCTGCAGATTGAGTTTGCCAAGGTGGTGCAGGGCGAGGCGGAGATGACCGGCGGCGAGGTGGATTCCGAGACCATCCACCAGCTGTTTGAGCGCGATTACCTGCAGATTCCCAAGGGCTGGCGTCTGGAGACCTACGACCTGCATCGCACCGAGGAAGGCGTCAAGGCGAATGTGGTGATCGCCAACGGCGAGAAGACTGAGCTGATCGGTGCCGGTTTCGGCGCGGTGGAGGCGGTGGTCTCAGCGCTGCAGAAGCGCCACAACATTGAGGTGGCGGTGGAGGCCTATGATGAGTTCGCCCTGGGCGAGGGCACCAGTGCCAACGCACTGGCCTGCATCCGCACGCTGATCAACGGCGAGGTCTACAGCGCCGCCGCCCTGGCCGAGGACACCACCTCCGCCACCCTGCAGGCGCTGTTGTCTGCCGTGGCGCGGTGCGTGCATACCAGTGCGGTGGATACGACGGCTGTGATGTAGGGGGCGCTGGACGGGCTAGCGCCCACGAGGTGAGCTCCTACGGGGAATGGCTTTAACTCCGACCGTAGGAGCGCATCTTGTGCGCGATAGCACTCTATCCGACTGTCTTCACCGGAATGATGCTCGGATCCGGCTCATGCCCCGGCACTTCCGGCGTGGTGGAAAGGCCCAGATTGTTCTGCTCAAAAACCCGGTCGGCGCGGTAGCTTGAGCGCACCATGGGGCCGGAAGGCACTTCCAGGAAGCCTTTGGCCAGCCCTTTCTGGCGGAATTCCTCGAACTCTTCCGGGGTCACCCAGCGCTCCACCGGCAGGTGGTTGCGGGTGGGCTGCATGTACTGGCCGAAGGTGACGATGTCCACGCCAATGGCACGCAGATCGTCCATGGTCTTCAGCACTTCCTCTTCGGTTTCGCCCAGGCCCAGCATCAGACTGGTCTTGGTGATGACCTTCGGGTTGTGCTTCTTGGCGTGCTCCAGCACATCCAGAGTCTTCTGGTAGCCGGCGCGGGGATCGCGCACACGACGGGTCAGACGCTCCACGGTTTCCACGTTCTGGGCGAAGACCTCCAGCCCGGAATCCACCACCGTCTCCACGTGCTCCTTGATGTTGTCAAAATCCGGGGTCAGGGCCTCGACCGCCACATGGGGCGTGCGCTCCTTGATGGCGCGCACGCAGGCGGCGTAATGACCGGCGCCGAAGTCCTCCAGGTCATCCCGGTCCACGGAGGTGAGCACGATGTAGCGCAGGCCCATCAGTTCCACGGAATGCGCGGTGTTGGCCGGTTCGTCGTGATCCAGCCAACCCTTGGGGTTGCCGGTATCTACGGCACAGAAGCGGCAGGCCCGGGTGCACACCGAACCCATGACCATGATGGTGGCCGTGCCATTGTTCCAGCACTCACCCATGTTGGGGCAATGGGATTCCTCGCAGACGGTGCTCAGGCGGTGTTCGTGCACGTTGCGCCGAACCGCCTCAAAGCGCTCACCGCCGGGCATGCGCGCCCGAAGCCAACTGGGCTTGCGCTGACGCTTGACCTCGGCGCCACGGGTCTGTTTCTGGCCATCCTTGATGGCGGAAAAGCCGTGTTCACTGCGGTATTTCTGGCCACTGCGGGGACGTCGATCCTGGCTTTCACTCATGAATGCCTGCACTCTTTTTGCGGAAAACAATCGGGGCCTGATCCGGCCGGTTGCTGAATACTGGGGCGCTCACGGCAGGGATACAAGCCAGAAGTGGTGCTATTGTAACCCAAATGGCGCTGGATTTGGCGTGTTGCTGGACGCCTCGCCATGACCCCGTCACAATCTGGGGGTCAGACACCCCCAATTTCCAGAAGAGTGAACCATGACTGAAGATGCGTTCGCGGTTGAGATACTGCGCATTGCAGAGGCGGCCGGTCGGGAGATCATGAAGATCTACGAACGGGACTTCTCTGTCACCCATAAAGACGATGACAGCCCTCTGACGGAGGCGGACATGGCCTCCCATCATCTGATCCTCAAGGCGCTGGGGCAGCTTGAGGTGCAGTATCCGGTCCTGTCGGAAGAGTCAACGGATATCACCTGGGAGGATCGGCGGCACTGGCATCGGTTCTGGCTGGTGGATCCGATTGACGGAACCAAGGATTTCATCAACCGCAGTGGTGAGTTTACGGTCAATATCGCGCTGATTGAGGACGGTGTTCCCATTCTGGGCGTGGTGACTGCACCGGCACTGGATCTGGCCTACTGGGGCAGTCGCCAGCACGGCGCCTTCCGCCGCCATAAAGGGCACAAGGAGCGCATCCAAGTGGTCGAGCCACCGGTGGAGAAGCGTGTCGTGGCCAGCAAGAATCACCTGGATGACGACACCAGGCGCTTCATCGAGTCTCTGGAGCCCTGCAAACTGGTCCAGGCAGGCAGCTCGCTCAAGTTCTGTCGTATTGCCGAAGGCAGTGCCGATCTCTATCCGCGCATGGGGCCCACCTGTGAGTGGGATACAGCCGCTGCCCAGGCTGTGCTCGAGGCCGCGGGCGGTAAAGTGGAGACCTTTGATGAACAGCCGCTGCGCTATAACAAGCCCGATGTCATGAATCCGTACTTCATTGCCTCCGGTAAATGGTATCCCTACCACTATTGATTGCGCACACCAAGCACTTGCTTGGTGTGGCGGGGCCGGGCATCATGCGTCACTGACAGCCATTGCTCAGGAGATTCGCCATGTCTCTGCCCCGATCCCTTCAATCCCGGTTGCGGCTGCCGATCATCGCCGCGCCCATGTTCCTCATTTCCAATCCGGAAATGGCGCTGGCTTGCTGTCGCAACGGCGTTGTCGGAACCTTCCCCGCCCTCAATGAACGCACCAGTGAAGGCTTTGAATCCTGGCTGCAGACGATGAACACGGAACTGGCTGACACGCCTGACGCCGCCCCCTACGGAGTGAATCTGATCGTTCATCGCACCAACCCCCGCTGGCAGACGGATCTGGAGCTCTGTATGAAGCATCAGGTGCCGCTGGTCATCACCTCCCTGGGGGCGGCCAGCCAGGTGGTGGAAGCGGTTCACAGCTACGGCGGGCTGGTTTTCCACGATGTCACTAACCGTCACCATGCGGTCAAGGCCGCCGAAGCGGGTGTGGATGGCATCATCGCCGTCGCCGCCGGTGCCGGTGGTCATGCGGGCACACAGAACCCCTTCTCGCTGCTGGCGGATATCCGGCAGGTGTTTGACGGTACCCTGATCCTGGCCGGTGCCATCAGCACCGGCTCTGACGTGTTCGCAGCCCGCGCCATGGGGGCGGATCTGGTCTACATGGGGACCCGCTTCATCAATACCGCTGAATCTGGCGCTCCAGAGGCCTACCGGGCCATGATCCGTGAGGCCACTTCACAGGACATCATCCACACGCCCGCTGTTTCGGGCGTCCCGGCCAATTTCATGCGCCAGAGTCTGGAGGCGGCTGGGTTCCCCATGGATGAGCTGATGAAGCCCGGTGCCGTGGACTACGGCTCCAAGCTCAAACCCCAGGAAGATGAGGCCAAGGCCTGGAAAACCGTCTGGTCGGCCGGGCAGGGGGTCAGTGCCATTGATGATGTGCCTTCGATTGCGGCGCTGATCGAGCGCTGTGCAGCGGAATACCGTCAGGCGTGGGAATACCTGAGAGAGGATCCCTGGATCACCTGATTCGGTCGAGCTCACCGGTTTCGGTCAGACGCTGATAGGCATTCCCGAAACCCTCAGCAACCTGTCGGGCATTCGGGAGTTGCCTGGAGACAATCCAGGCGCCCTGAACGTCAATAAGTGGCTGCATGACAATGTCGGTGAGTTCCTGGTTATCGATGGCCTCCTGGGCCGGGCGGTCATAGTTGATGTGGTAGTCGCCGCGTCCCCTCGCCAGCATATCCAGCGCTGCATTGTGGTTGGGTGCTCGAGAGACGCGGGTTGTGTCTGAAGCGAGCAGCCCGTCCAGAACACCCAGATAGGTAAATCCCTGTATCAGAAGCAGATTTTTTCCGGCCAGCTCGTCCAGTGAAGTGATTGCGGGCTGGTCGTCGAAATGGAAGACAGAGATGGTCAGGGATAACGGATTTTCGGTTGTTTCAATGGCGATTCCGTCAAGTTCGGGCAGGTCGGCCATGCCGGGCCAGAAATCGATTTTTCCTGACTTCAGGTAACGATAGACCCGGTTAATGGGCAGTTCGACCCAGTCGATTTCGTATCCCGCTTCTTTGGCCACCATTTCCGTGGATTCCACCCATGTGCCAGCCGGCTCGCCCTGGTCGTCCGTGTATTTGAAAGGTTTGAAATCCAGATAGGCGGTTCGCAGTGTTCGCTGCTCCTCCGCCACACTCGCGGTAGCCACCAGTACACCCAGCAATATCATCAATGTTCGAATCAGCATGGGTCGGTACCCTCATGTGGGAAAACTGTGTGACATCAGTCTCCAGAGCAGTCTGCTCCCAGTATAGGCAGTAAGGGTGGAATGTTGAACCTGTCGTTCATACAAGCTAATGTTTCCTCGTTTATTAACAGAGAGTCATAAGCCGCAACCCATATGAATGCGTTGGGAAACGCGAAACGATAACCGGGACTTGAGGAATCGGATATGAGTGAGAAGCAGGGTTCGATACATGGTGAGTGGTCCAGTGGTCTGATCTTCATTCTGGCCGCGACCGGTTCTGCGGTTGGCCTGGGTAATCTCTGGCGCTTTCCCTATCTGGTGGGGGAGAACGGGGGTGCGGCCTTCATCATTCTCTATCTTGTCTGCATCCTTCTGGTGGGGCTGCCGATCATCATCGGTGAGGTCACCATCGGTCGGCGTGGGCGGCGAAGCCCGATCAACAGTCTCAAGAAGATCGCGGTCGATGAGGGGCTGAGTAAAAACTGGTCCCTGGTCGGCTGGATGGGCGTGATTGCCGGTTTCCTGATTCTTTCCTTCTACAGCGTGGTCGGGGGCTGGTCGTTCTTCTACGCCTTCGAGTCGCTGAATAACAGCTTTTCAGGCATTTCCTCAGACTCCGCCGGTGAGATGTTTGATGGGCTGGTGGCCAATGCAGAGGCTGTCGTCGCCTGGCACACGCTCTTTATGATTACGCTCTTCGTGATTGTTGCAGCGGGAGTGAAGAAGGGCCTGCAGCGCGCGGTCACGCTGTTGATGCCGCTGCTGTTTCTGCTGCTGGTCGGACTGGTAATTTATGGCATGACGACTGAAGGGTTCGGTGAGGCGCTGGCCTTCATGCTGGAGCCCGACTTCTCAGCCATCGACGGTGGCGTGGTGCTTATGGCTCTGGGGCAGGCCTTTTTCACCCTGAGTCTGGGTATGGGCGCGATCATGGTCTATGGGGCCTATCTGCCTGACTCCGAGTCCATCCCTGTGAGCACCGGCTGGATTGTGGGTATGGATACGCTGACGGCGCTGCTCGCAGGTCTTGCCATTTTCCCGATTGTTTTCACTGTGGGCATGGAGCCCGGCGAGGGACCGGGGCTGGTCTTCGTGACTCTGCCCATTGTCTTCGGTGAGATCCCACTGGGCATGATACTGGGCATTGTATTCTTTGTTCTGCTCTCGGTTGCGGCCGTGACGTCTGGTATTTCGCTGCTGGAGCCTGCGGTGGCCTATCTCACAGAGGCGTTTGAGGGCAGTCGGGTCAAGGCAGCTGGGCTGGTTACCGGCCTGATCTGGCTGGTCGGCGCGGCCTGTGGTCTGTCCCTGAATGCCTGGAGTGACCTGACTCTGTTGCCCGAGATGAATATCTTCGATTCAGTCGAATACATCTCAAGCAACATCATGCTGCCGCTGGGCGGACTTTTCGTAGCCTTCTTTGTAGGCTGGAAGATGAAGACCTCCACGGTGGCCAGCGAGCTGGACACGCACAACCACCACAACCTGTTCCTGCTGTGGCTGTACGTGACCCGTTTCGTGGCCCCGGCAGCGGTGCTGTTCATCTTCCTGCAGGCAACAGGCATCCTCGGCTTCTTCACCGGGGAGTGACCCGCGCTGACGGGCAGGTCAGGCCGGCCTGCCCGTCAGCCATCCCTTCAGTCGTTCCCCGATGCCGTTGGCGATCAGATAAAGCGAGGGGACGACGGCCAGTGTCAGCACCATGGAGACCAGCAACCCGCCGATCACTGTCAGTGCCAGCGGTCGCATGATCTCCGAGCCTTCCCCAAGGCCAATGGCCAGAGGCACCATGCCAAGCACCGTGGTTGAGGTGGTCATCAGTATGGGCCGCAGGCGGATCTGACAGGCGCTTACAATGGCCTCGTGCACCGGCAGCGCCTGCTCGCGGCGGCCGATCTCGATGTATTCCAGCAGCAGTATGGCGTTGTTCACCACAATGCCGATGAGCAGCACCATACCGATCATGACCGGCAGTGACAGGGAGGTGCCTGTGGCCCAGAGCATGGCCACCACGCCGATCAGCGCAAGAGGCGCCGTGGTGAGAATGACCAGCGGGTTGGTCAGGCGCTCGTACTGCACCGCCAGCACCACCAGCACCAGGAAAAGCGACAGCAGAATGACCGTCACCAGTTCCTGCTGCGTCTCCTGAATGGTGTCCCACTGTCCAGCGAAGACCAGGCTGTAGTCGCTGGGTATATCCACCCCATCCAGGCGCGACTCCACCTCATCCATGATGGTTGCCACATCGGAGACTTCGGTGTTGATGTCGCCGTTGACCCGTACGATGCGGTTCTGGTCTTCACGTTCAATGTGGGCGGGCCCTTCACCCAGTTCGAAGCGGGCAACATCGCTCAGAAACACCGGTTCGCCACCCTCGCGAAACAGCATGAGCTGGCCCAGGGTCTCGGAGTCCGAAACCACCTCGCGGGGCAGTCGTACACGGATGTCGTAATCCTCACCGCCCTCGGCGGAATAAAGGGTGGGTACGTTGCCATCCACGGCATTGCGAACCGCATGGCCGACATCCGCCACCCGCAGTCCCAGGCTGGCCGCCCGATCCCGGTCCACGTGCACCCGCAACAGTGGGTTCTCGTCATCGCGGCCCACCTCGACGCCCTCCAGCCCTTCAATATCCTGAAGCGCATCATTGATGTTGTAGGCCACCTCACGCAGGCCTTCCAGTTCACCACCGACCACGCCAATGGACAGATCGTCGCCCTGGGCAGTGAAGCGCAGTCCCTCAATGGAGGGCGGGCGCACGCTGATCCGAGCACCCGGAATATCCAGTTCATCGAGTTTCTTCTGGGTCTGCTCCACCCAGCGTCCGGCGCTCAGCTCTGAGCGCTCGGACGCCGGTGCCAGTTGAACCCGCATGTTGGCGGTGCCGGGACGCTCATTGATGGTGCCACCCCCCAGGTGGCCACCGACCATACTGAAGACGTTCTCCACATAGGGCTGCTCTTCAATTACCGATTCAATACGCCGGGCGGCTTCACTGGTTGCATTGGGGGTTGCCCCCGGTGGCAGGACCATACGCACGGAAACGTCGCCGTCATCCACCTGAGGCAGGAAAGTCTGGCCCAGGGTGCCCATCACCTGAACCGCGCCGAACAGCAGCGCAAAGGCGCTCCCGGCCACCAGCCAGCGCCAGCGCAGGATGCGGGGGACCAGCCGGGCGTAGCCGTTGCGCAGGCTCTGGATCATCCGGTCAAAACCACGAATCAGCCAGGAGCCGCTGAGCCCACTGCTGAAGCGGATTTCCCCCAGCAGGGCCGCGCCCATGGGAATCAGCGTCAGGGCGGCTGCAAGGGTCGCCAGAATCGCGAACGACAGGGTCAGGATCAGATCCCGGAAAATAAGCGCCGCCATGCCGGTGATCAGTAGGAAGGGCAGTACCGCCGCCAGGTTGGTCATGGTGCCGGCGGTGATGGCAGAGAACACCTCCCGGGCGCCGTTGTGGGCCGCGTCCCGGTGACTTTCGCCAAGCTGCTGGCGGTGTCGGTAGATGTTCTCCAGCACCACGATGCCGTTATCCAGCAGCAGGCCTACCCCCAGCGCCAGACCACCCAGGCTGATCACGTTCAGGGTGATGTTGCTCAGCCCCATCATGGTAAAGGTCGCCATCAGGGCGATGGGAATGGACAAGCCGATGACAAAGCCCTTGCGCAGGCTGCCCAGAAACAGCAGCACCATCAGCATGGCCAGCACACCACCGAGCAGGGCGGCGGTGCCGACGCTGGAGATGGCGCCGCGGATGAAGAAGGAGGGGTCGGTGATGGGCTGGTAGTCAATGTCTTCGGGCATGAAGCCGGAGCGCTCAAGGCTGGCAATGGTGTCGTTGATCTTATCCACCACGCCCACGGTGTTGGCGTCCGGCAACTTGTAGATGGAAAGCTGGGCGGCTTCGTTGCCGTTGAGTCGCACAAAGAGGCGCTGTTGAGCATGACCGTCGCGCACATCCGCCACCTCCTCCAGGCGGACATGATCGCCGGGGGAATCCGGAATCGGAATCATGATGTTGCGGATCTGCGCCACGTCACTGAACAGCGCATCGATCCGGGCCATGACGTCATAGGTGTCGGAGGTGACCCAACCGGCGGGAATGTCCACGTTCTCATCTTCCAGGGCCTGGTTGATGTCCTCCATGGACAGCCCATAACTGAGCAGACGGGGGTGATCCGCGATCACTTCAATTTCCCGCTCCATGCCTCCGGCGGCCTCCACGCCGGAAAGTCCGGGAATGGTCAGCAGTCGGGGCGCCAGCTCATTCTCCACCCAGTCACGCACGTCGACCTCGGAACGGGTGGAGGAGCTGAATCCGGCCTGCCAGATGGGATCCTGGGCCGGATCGAATTTGTAGAGGCGCACCGACTCGATGTCCTGGGGCAACTGGGTGCGGGCCAGCTCCATGTTGCGCGCAGCGTCCTGCAGGGCCAGATCCAGGTCCGTACCCAGTTCAAAGCGCAGGTTGACGTTTGTGCGACCCTGGGAGGCGCGGCTGTCGATACCGGCCAGATTCTCGGTGGCCGCCAGGTTGCGCTCCAGCACCCGGGTGACCTGCTCCTCCATCACCTCCGGAGCCACTCCGGGATAGTTTACGGTGGCGCGGATGTTGGGGTATTCCACCGTCGGCAGCAGATCCACCGGCAGCCGGTCGATGAAAAACAACCCCAGCACGAAGACGACTGAGGCGATGGCGAGCGTCCCGATGGGGCGGCGTATGCTGCTGTCAGACAGGGTTTTCCTGTCGGAGTTGGAAAACGCCATCAGTCACGCCACTCCACAATGCGCACGGCTTCATCCTCGCGCCGGTCGCGCGGGTTGGTGGCGAGAATGGTGTCGCCCTGTTCCAGTCCGGATCGGATCTGAGTCCACTGACCGCGCACCATGCCAGGCTCAACCTCACGCCGTTCCAGGCGATCATCCCTGATGACGAACACAAAGGGCGGGGCGTCTTCCGTGCCTTCCTCGCCAATCGCCAGTGTGGGCACCGAAAGGATGTCATCCTGGCGGTCGATTTCCGTTTCCAGGCGCACCAGAAAGCCCGGTCTCAGACCCTGCTCATAGCTGTCACTGGGCAGGGTCACTTCAATGGGAATCCGGCGGCTTTCGGGATCGGCCGAGGGGAAAACGCGCTTTATCTCACCCTTGATCGACTCATCCGACAGGGCGTCCACGTCCAGTTTCAGGGTGTCTCCGGGGGCCAGGTGGGCCATATTCAGTTCGGAAACCGAAAAGCGCACCTGCAGTGACTCCATATCCGCAATGGTGAAGAGCTGATCCTGGGTTTCCACATGCTCACCGGGCTCCACCGGTCTTTCGGTAATGACCCCGTCTATGGGCGAGCGGATACGGCCAAAGCCCACTCGAGCCTCCCAGAGCTCAGTTTCGCTCTGGGCCACCTGGAATGAGGCGCGGGCCTGTTGATACTCAGCGGTACTGATATTGTCCTGCTCGTAAAGGGCGGCCACCCGCTCGTAGTTGAGTTCCGCCTCTTCCTCGACGGCCTGGGCCCTGTTGAGTTCTGCACGCTGTTCAGCCATATCCAGGCGCGCCAGGGTGTCATCGGCACTGACTGTATCCCCCTCAACCAGTTCAAGCTGTTGCAGTACCCCATCCGTGCGGGCATGAACGCGCACGTGATCGTCGGCCTCCACCAACCCGGATACCTGCAGGTTTCGGGAAAGGGTTCGGCGATCCACCTCATGGGCGGCGACAGCGACTGCGGCATCCTCATCTTCGGAGGAGTCATCCGTGTCATCACTGCAGCCGGCTGTCAGGGTTATCAAGAGCAGCGCGCTTGCGATACGCTGCCAGAGACGCATACTGATGGGAGGCATGAAAGGGGTTCCGTGGTCGTGGCAGTTTCAGCTGAGTGTAACAGATACGATGCCCGGAGCCCGGATACCTTAATCGGCTGCGTGGTTGATTTGAGCAGGATCGTCTATGGCAAAACTGACACTGGATCTGCACCCGATCTTCAATAAGGGCTCCCGCATCGAGGATGAGCTTGAGCGGATCATTGATGAGGCGGAACAGAAAAAGGTCGGCACAGTCGAGATCATTCCCGGGAAAGGCACGGGGCAGTTGAAAAAGCGAGTGCTGCGGTTTCTTGATCGGAAGGACATCAAGGCGCGCTATCATCGTATTGATAAGGACCGGGACAACCACGGGCGTCTGTTTGTCTATTTCCGGTTCAAGGGAAAGAAATAGGGAGCGTCAGGAATGCGCACACTGCTGAGGCGGTTTTTGCCCGTGTCTTGGTTTCCTGCACGGGTATTGACGGGGCAGTACCGATGAGGAACAGCGGGTTTGTCCTGGTTGCAGTGCTGACAGGGGTGCTTGCCGGCTGTGCGGAACGTCCTCTGGAAACTGATGATCAGGGCCGGGTGACGCTTTGCTTGCCGGCTGAGCATGACCAATGGGTGCCGCTGCATGCCGAGCTTGCGGATACTGCGGACAAGCGCGAGACTGGCCTCAGCGGACGGGATCGGCTGCCGAGACGTGAGGGTATGTTGTTCATCTATCCAGAGACGCAAGCGGAGGACAACCGTTTCTGGATGTATCAGACCCGGATGCCACTCGACATCGCTTTTCTGGACGACACAGGGGTAATTCGCAACACCTACAGTATGATGCCCTGCGTGACGGATGATCCCGACAGTTGCAATCGCCATTACGCAGGGGTTGAGCACCAGGCAGTCCTGGAGGTGAACGACGGGCTTCTGGAGGCGCTGAGTGTGGGTGAGGGCGATCAGCTGCGCCTTGGCAATACGGGCGGCGAGAAGCAGTGTGGTGACCCTGCTGCCTTCAGTCCATCTCTTTTTGACCACGCTCAGTGAGCGTCTGACTCGGACTCCTCCGCCCTCGCCAGCTCTCGCTCAATTACATCAGACAGCTGCGACCAGTTATTGCGGGTAAGGGTGACGTTGTCCACCATAACCGTTGGCGTGCTGGTTATGCGCAGTCTCTGTGCCAGATCCGCGCTGTCCTCGACGGCCTCGCGGTGGAACTCAGTGGCCAGGCAGCGTCCAAAGCGCTGGCTGTCCAGGTCCAGTGCCTCGGCGTATGCGGTGAAGCGTTCCTGAGGGTCGCTGAGGCTGTCCCAGTCGGACTGATTCTCAAACAGTAGCTGGTTCATCTCCCGCCAGGCCCGCTGATCCCGGGCACACCGCGCCGCCTCGGCCGCCGGGATGGCGTTGTCATGTTGGCGCAGCGGCAAGTCAAATACCACCAGCCGTACTTGCCCGGACTTTATGTACTCCTCACGCAGGCGCTCATGAGTCTGTGCAAACTCAGCACAGGCTGGGCACTGGTAGTCGGCAAACTCGCGCACAACCACGGGGGCGTCTTCATTGCCAATGGCTATGCCATACTGGTCCGCGTCTTCAGGGAAAGCGTCACTGCTGGGCTCTGGCAGCGGACTTCGATCCAGACTGTCGGGGTCGGTCATCCAAAGCACAGTGCCAATGACGGCAATAACCGCAATGACCAGTGTCCCGTAGCTCATCCATTTTCGGCGTCGCTGGCGTATTGCCTTAGGGCTGGATTGGCCGTGTTGCCGACGTTTTTTTGCCTCGCCCATGGGTAGCGCATCCTCGCTGCTCTTTTGGTTATTATGGTCTGAATCCAGAAGGAGACAGTACCCATGTCAGATCGGCTAGCGCAAGTGCGTGATCTCACGATTGCTCTGTTTTGTTTCAGTGCAGCTGCTGCACCGGCAGCTGCCTCATGCCCTGAAACGGGACAGTGGCTCTGGGAGGATGGCGAGGTCCGCTCCACATCCGCCACCCTGGAACGGATCCCTGATGGTGCCATTGTGCTCCTTGGTGAGCGGCATGGCCAGGCGGATGATCACCGCTGGCAGCTGCAGGTTGCTTCAGCGCTCATTGGGCGCAACGATGCCGTTACCATTGGCTATGAAATGTTTCCCCGTCAATCGCAGTCGACGCTGGATGATTGGGTCAGTGGGCACCTGGGTGAGGATGACTTTCTGAAACAGTCAGACTGGGACAGCCACTGGGGGATGGGGCTTGAGCACTACATGCCGCTGTTCCAGCTCAATCGGATGAACGCGGTGCCCATGCGGGCTCTGAATTTCGATCGTGACCTTATCCGCCGCATTGGCGCTGATGGATGGGATGGGGTGTCTTCAGAGGATCGTTATGGGGTCAGCCCACCGGCTGATCCGCCAGAGGCCTACAGTGAGCATCTGAAAGAGGTGTACCAGCGCCATCCTGGCGGTGACAATGGCAATGAGCAAGGCTTTGAGCGTTTCCAGCGTTCGCAGCTGGCCTGGGATCGAGCCATGGCCGAGGCGCTTGACGAGGCCAGCCAGGGCGAGGGCATAGTGATTGGTATTGTGGGTCGTGGCCATGTGCGCCATGGTCATGGCATTCCCCACCAACTGGCGGATCTGGGGCATGAGCGGGTCATCACGCTGTTGCCGGACACGGAGGAGGAAATCTGTGAACAGCAGGATGAACTTCCGGCTACAGCCATGTTTGCATTGCCGCCTGAGGCTGAGGACTGAGGAGGCAGGTTATGGCAGAGAAGGGTAAACTGACAGTCTATTATGACGGTTCCTGCCCTACGTGTGTGAAGGACCGACAGCGCTATGAAGCCATGGCCGGAGAGCGTGCCGACAATGTTGAGTGGTTCGATATCACTGGCCAGGATGAGCAGCTGCGTGCGGAGGGCATTGACCCCAGATGGGCGTTGCTCGAACTGCATGTGCGTGATGAACAGGGGGGCGTGCACAGTGAGATGGATGCCTACATTCTATTGATGTCCCGCGTGCCCAGACTCAGACCACTGGCCTGGGTACTGGGGCTGCCGGTTATCCGTCCCGCTCTGGCTGCACTGTATCATTGGTGGGTACGGCGTCGGCTGGCACGGGATGGCCGATTGCCACAGGATTGAGAACAGGAGTGTGAGTGAGTAAAGACGACGAAAACGAGCTGGATCGTGAGATCCAGAACATGGCTGAGCAGTTGACGGACGAGAAGGTGGATGCTCTGGCACGTCGCCTGGGGTTGAGAGACGAGGAAAAGCCCCATCGGACCGAGCAGCAGGACGCCGTCTGTTCCTTCTGTCAGAGCCCGGCTTCAGAGGTGGGTCCTCTGGTTACCAACGGTGCCGGTGCCCATATCTGCCGCCGCTGTCTTGTGAGTTTCCAGAGTCAGTGACTCACTGCCATGCCCCAGAAACAGAAAAGCCCGCGAGTCGATGACCCGCGGGCTTTTTTACAGGCTACCCGATCAGGAAGCAGTTGCCTGTTTCTTCTTGCCACCGGATTTCGGTTTGGCGCCGGATTTCGGTTTGGCGCTGGATTTCGGTTTGGCGCTGGATTGTGGTTTTTCTGCGGCCGGCTTTTTGATGCCGCGCTTTTCCATGGCCAGGGTGCGGACCCGGTCAAAGTCCTCGTCCGTGTACACACCGTTGACCCCGGAAATGGACGCCAGCTTCATGCCGTGTTTGAGGCCGAGCTGGTAGATCTCGCGGACTTTCTCCCACTCGATTTCGCGACCCACGGTGAAGGTCTCAAACCGACCCTCCAATGCCAGAACGATGGTTTCCGCCAGGCAGGCGTAGGCCACCTTCGGCGGCAGACCAATGTTCTTCATGCGCACATTGTCGCCAGGCAGTTCCACTTCGCCGGACTCGATCACCAGCACATCCGGGCGCTTGGCAACGTCTTCCGCCGGGATGTCGAGCGGACGTGCCACGTCGGTGATGACACAGCCGGGCTTGACTTCCATGATGTCCAGAATTCGCTTGCCGGCACCCGACGTGGACGTCACGATCATGTCCATGTCGCCGACGTATTTATTGGGGCTGGATGTGACGTGGACCTTGGCGCCGGGCGTCTCCTTCATGATGGATTCCTTGAGCGCCAGCAGTCTGCTGGAATCCCGGGCTACGATGTAGACCTCGTCCACGGCCTTGGCCAGCAGGCGAGCGCAGACGGCACCAATTGAGCCGGTTGCACCGACCACCATGGCCTTCGCCTTGGCCTTGCCATTGTCGCCCATTTCCACCAGGCCGAGCTTCTTAAGCGCCACATTGGCCGCCCAGAGCGCGCCGGAGGCGCTGTAGCTGTTGCCGGTGGTGATTGGCAGCGGTGAGCGCTTGGAGACGGTCAGACCCGCGTCGCCAACCACCTTGGTGAAGGCGCCCAGGCCCATGATCTGGGCACCCAGACGCTTGGCCAGGCGCGCCGCAGCGAGCAGCCGACGATAGGTGAACTCGGGGCTGTGCGCCATCATTTCCTTGGGCGTGCCGCCTACGGTGATCAGCCAGCCTTCGGTTTCAGCCCCGGTCGGGGATTTGACCCCGCTCACTTTGGAGTAGACAAAGGGGGGCGAGTAGGCCATGACCTTCTCAACGGTGTTCATGAAGGTCTTGGGTGCGTAGTTGGCGACCATGTCCAGCGGCTTGGCATTGCGGAAATACTGCTGTGACAGCGGGTGGATCACAAAGGCGAAGCGGCTGATGCGCTTGTAGCCGGACGGATAGAGAATCCGTGGCTCTATACCTTCGTTGGTGATGATTTCCAGATAGTCATCGTGGGTGATCTCTGAAGGCGAACGCTCCAGGCAGGCCAGGATCATGGCCTCGACCACATTCACGCCCACAGTTTCGTTGAATATCTGGGGGGTGTAATCGATGACCACGTTGACTCCGCGATCACCAAGCTCTTTGAGCCGGCGATCCGAAATGGAAGAGGTCAGCACTGTCTTGCCACCCAGCTCTTCCAGGCCAAATTCTTCCAGTTCGTCAAAACGGCCCGCGATCACATCGGCGTTCTGCGCAGCCTTGCGGGTAACATAGCGGTTGACGTCCTTGGTGACCGGGAGTTTACCAATGGTGCCGCCCAGGCCGTAATCCTGAAAGGTGCTGGTGCCGGCTGCGTACATTTCAAGCGCATGCAGTGACGTCAGCAGCTTGGGAACGCCGAGCTGGCGAACCGGGTCAGCGAAGAACAGGTTGTCAGTATATTCAGTGAAAACCCGTGCCGGGCGGTAGTTGGCCTGGCCGTTGAGGAAAAGCACCTTGGCGTTGTTGAAGAATTCGTTCAGCTCCAGCTGGGCGTGACGCACAGACCAGTCCTGCAGAATGCTGCGCAGTGTGGCACCAGTGGTGACTGGAACGGATTCAACGGCTTCCTCCAACCGACGGGTGACATCGTGCTTTATGGTGCGGGTGCCCACCTGATAGTGGTCACGAACCATGCCAAGCCCGATCACGTCAGCCTTCGGCTCCCATTCCTTGATGGCCAGTTCGGCGCGCTCAACACTGTTGTCGGTGCCAACGCGGATTACTCGGATCTTCTGTCCCAGAAACTCCGTTTCCAGATCATAATCCAGGTCCGATGGGCCGAGACTGATACTGACGACCGTTTTCATGCATTTCTCCCCTTATAAGGTCCCGTAGTGAGTTCAGCGGGACGGACCATGTCCGTGGCAGCTTACGCCTGCACTGTCATGATCCATCTTGTTCTTGTGCCTATGGTCATGGACACAAGCATGGCCTATGGCCATTGTTCCTTCAATTACCCAGCGAATAGTGCTGGAGCTGACAGCTGGCTTACAGGTAGAACTTGGCCAGTCTTTTTGCCTTATTGTCCGGCAAAGTGTAACAGGCAATACCGTAAGTTGAGTACATGAATATAGCAACATTTGAGGCGTTCGGAGGTGGCCGGGCAGGCTGTAATCAGTTGCGGGGTGGCAACTGGAAAGGGCGGGACACAAAAAAGCCCGGCACAATGGCCGGGCTTTTTTTTGAACATGGTCGCGCTTTACAGAGCGGTCACGTTCTCAGCCTGTGGACCTTTCGGACCTTGAGTAATGTTGAACTCAACTTCCTGCCCTTCGGCCAGCGTACGGAAACCGGAGCCGTTAATCGCACTGTAATGTACGAAAACGTCAGAGCCGTTTTCCCGGGCGATGAAACCAAAACCTTTGGCTTCGTTAAACCACTTTACGCGACCTGTGTTCATATCTGACATGATGCTTTTCCTTAAAGTACTAAAATCTTACGACCCCGTGGGGCCATTTTCTTGGGGCTGAGAATCGGAAGGGGCAGAACTGTGAGGAACGAACGATGAATCCAAGGAGGGTCGTCGTAAAGCTTTCACACGCTAAGCCGCAAACGTTCGCAGCAAAATCAGTATAAGACATGCAAAAGCTGCGTCAACAACTTTCTCAAGCATTTTGGCTGCTGTTTTCGGCTTGCTCGCCAGTGCCCGGGTCTGTGTCTTCAACACGGCAACGCAGCCTGCCTTCAGCCAGTCGGGCCGTTACGGAGTCGCCCTCGGCTGTCTCTGCGCTGGAGCGGACAATGTTGCCGTTGCTGTCCTGAACAATGGCATAGCCCCGCCCCAGGGTGGCCAGCGGGCTGACCAGTTCGAGCTGGCCGGCCATGGCGCGGAATCGCTCTTCACGGGTGCGCAGGCTGGCCCGCATGGCCAGCGCGAGGCGCTCCCGATGCCCGGAGAGGCGTTCCCGCTGCTGCTGGATCTGGCGATCCGGGCGGTTGGTATGGAGTCGAACATCGAACTGGTGCAGTCGTTCCCGCGCGCGCCCCAGAAGCTGCTCGGCCCGTTGGCGCAGGCGGATGTCCAGCTCGTCCAGGCGCTGGGCCTTTTCCTGGAGTTGCTGGCGCGGGTGTTTCAGGCGCCCGCCCAATTCTGCGACTGTCTCGCGGCGCCGGCGTATCTGCTGGCGCCCGGCCAGGGTCAGCCGCTCTTCCATGCGCGTGAGCGCGTCGAGCCATTTCTGGCGATCCGGGGACACCGCTTCAGCCGCTGCCGAGGGTGTTGGTGCGCGCTGGTCCGCCACCAGATCAGCAATGGTGATGTCCACCTCGTGGCCCACAGCGCTGACAATGGGAATGGCGCTGGCATGAATGGCGCGAGCCACAGCCTCTTCGTTGAAGCACCACAGATCCTCCAGGGAGCCACCCCCGCGCCCCACAATCAGCGTATCGCAGCGGCCATCACGGTTGGCCAGCTCAATGGCGCGCACGATGGACGCCGTGGCGTCTTTTCCCTGAACGGCGGTGGGGTACAGCGTCACAGGAAGGCCGGGGAAACGGCGCTTTAAAACCGTCAGGATGTCGTGGATTGCGGCGCCAGTGGGGGAGGTGACCAGGCCCAGCCTGCGGGGAGGGACGGGAATGGGGCGCTTGTGCTCGTCGCTGAACAGACCTTCCCTGTCCAGCCGAGCCTTGAGTTCCTCAAAGGCTTTCTGCAGTGCCCCGAGTCCGGCCGGCTCAATGGCTTCCACGATCAGCTGGAAATCGCCCCGCGCCTCATAGAGGCTGACCTTCGCCCGCACCAGAATCTGCTCACCTTCCTTCGGTGTCTGGCTCAGGCGCTGGTTACGGTTGCGGAACATGGCGCAGCGGATCTGGGCCTTGTCATCCTTGAGCGTGAAGTACCAGTGCCCGGATGCGGGGCGGGACAGGCCGGAGATTTCCCCTTCCACCCAGACCTGCAGAAAACTGACTTCCAGCAGGTGGCGTACCTGGCGGGTCAGCTCGCTCACGGTAACGGCCTGGGGCGTCTGTTTCATGGCGGCTCTTTCCTTTACGCCAAACGGCGGGTCAACGTATAATGGTGGATTACCGGAATCGGCGCCACGGGCGCCTTGGCGGGCTTGCCGGAGGGGTTCCGGCAGTTCGCCAGGTCTGTCTCAGTTCTGTCACAGCCCGGCGGCAGAGTGAAACAGAGGTTCTCCAAATTGGCAAGTTCGAAAGGCTCAATACATGCTGCGAATCGCTGAAGAAGCGCTCACCTTTGACGACGTCCTCCTTGTTCCCGGCTACTCTGACGTGATGCCGAATGAGGCATCCGTGAAAACCCAGCTCACCCGGGGTATCCAGCTTAACGCGCCGCTGGTGTCGGCGGCCATGGACACGGTTACGGAGGCGGATCTTGCCATTGCCATGGCACAGATGGGCGGCATCGGCATCATTCACAAGAACATGACGGTAGAGCAGCAGGCCGCAGCTGTCCGAAAGGTCAAGAAGTTTGAAAGCGGTGTGGTCCAGGACCCGATTACCGTCACACCCAACACCACGGTGCGCGAACTGATGCACCTGACTGCCTCCAACAAGATTTCCGGTCTGCCGGTGGTTGAGGGGCGTGATCTGGTGGGCATCGTCACCGGACGCGACATCCGCTTTGAAGGGCGTGAGGATACACTCGTCCAGGACATCATGACCCCCAAGGAAAAGCTGGTTACGGTGCGTGAGGGCGAGGACGTCCAGAACATCAAGGATCTTCTGCATGCTCACCGCATCGAGAAGGTGTTGGTGGTCAATGACAACTTCGAGCTGCGGGGTCTGATTACCGTCAAGGACATCCAGAAGGCCCAGGACTATCCGGAAGCCTGCAAGGATGAACAGGGCCACCTGCGCTGTGGCGCGGCCGTGGGTACCAGCGGCGACACCGAGGCACGCATCAGTGCGCTGGCCGAGGCCGGCGTGGATGTGGTGGTTGTGGATACCGCCCATGGTCACTCCCAGGGCGTCATCAACCGGGTGCGTTGGGTCAAGGAGAACTACCCGGACATCCAGGTCATCGGCGGCAACATCGCCACCGGCGCGGCAGCCAGGGCGCTGGCCGATGCCGGAGCGGATGGCGTCAAGGTGGGCATTGGCCCCGGCTCCATCTGCACCACCCGGATCGTGGCCGGCATTGGCGTACCCCAGATCTCGGCGGTGTCCAACGTGGCCGCAGCGTTGAAGGACAGTGATGTGCCGCTGATTGCCGATGGCGGCATCCGCTTCTCCGGTGACATTGCCAAGGCGGTAGCTGCGGGTGCCCATTCGGTCATGATCGGTAGTCTGTTGGCCGGTACTGACGAGGCGCCGGGTGAAGTTGAGCTCTATCAGGGGCGCACCTACAAAGCCTACCGGGGCATGGGATCCATTGGTGCCATGGGGCAGGGCTCCAGCGACCGTTATTTCCAGGACGCCAGCGAGGGTATTGATAAGCTGGTCCCTGAAGGCATCGAAGGCCGTGTGGACTGCAAAGGTCCCATGAAGTCCATTGTGCATCAGCTCATGGGCGGGCTCCGGGCGGCCATGGGCTATACCGGCTGTCACGACATTACCGAGATGCGCACCAAGCCACAGTTCTCGCGCATTACCAACGCAGGCATGCGCGAGAGCCACGTCCACGACGTCACCATCACCAAGGAAGCGCCGAACTACCGCATCGGGTGACAGCTTCGCGATTCCACGCCGGGGCGTTGCGCATGGCAGTGAGAGGGCTGCCGTGTAATACGCCCCATGTTTTTTGCATGTTGAGGAAAACATGGCACGCAATATTCACGATCACCGTATTCTCATCCTGGATTTCGGCTCCCAGTACACCCAGTTGATTGCCCGCCGTGTGCGTGAAATCGGCGTCTACTGTGAGATCAAGCCCTATGACCTGGCCCCGGCTGAAGTCCAGGCCTTTGCGCCCAAAGGCATCATTCTGGCCGGAGGGCCGGAGTCAGTGACCGAGATGGACAGTCCTCGCGCTCCTGAGGGGCTTTTTGAACTGGACATTCCGATCCTTGGAATCTGCTACGGCATGCAGACCATGGCCGAAGAGCTCGGCGGACGGGTGGCCGCCTGTGACAAGCGCGAATTCGGTTACGCCCAGGTCCGGGTGACGGCCGAGAGCGACCTGCTCCACGATATAGCCGACCATGTGGGCAAGGACGGGGGGCGGGTACTCGACGTCTGGATGAGCCACGGCGATCAGGTGGTGGGCCTGCCGGACGGGTTTGAGGTGCTGGCCTCGACAGAAAGTGCCCCTGTGGCGGCCATGCAGCACCAGAGCAGACGTTTCTACGGCGTTCAGTTCCACCCCGAGGTCACGCACACGCTGCAGGGGCAGCGGATACTGTCCCACTTCATTCTGGAAATCTGTGACTGTGAGGCGCTCTGGACGCCGAGCGAGATTGTTCAGGACGCCATTGAACAGATCCGTGAGCAGGTGGGTGGCGAGAAGGTGCTGCTTGGCCTCTCCGGCGGGGTGGACTCCTCGGTTACTGCTGCGCTTCTGCATCGTGCCATTGGCGATCAGCTCACCTGTGTCTTTGTGGACAACGGGCTGCTGCGGCTCAACGAAGGCGAGCAGGTGCTGGACATGTTTGCCCGCAGCATGGGCGTGAAGGTCATTCACCACAATGCGGAAGACCGTTTCCTGGGGCGCCTTGAAGGCATCGAGGACCCGGAGGAGAAGCGCAAGATCATCGGCAACACCTTTATTGAGGTGTTTGACGAGGAGGCCGTGAACATCCGGGATGTGAACTGGCTGGCCCAGGGCACCATCTACCCGGATGTGGTTGAATCGGCCAAGGCCAAAACCGGTAAGGCCAGTGTCATCAAATCCCACCATAATGTGGGCGGGCTGCCGGAGCACATGAAGCTCAAGCTGGTTGAACCGCTGCGCGAGCTGTTCAAGGACGAGGTGCGCCGTATCGGGCTGGAGCTTGGGCTGCCCTATGACATGGTGTACCGCCATCCCTTCCCCGGGCCGGGCCTGGGTGTGCGGATCCTGGGCGAGGTGCGCAAGACCTACGCGGATCTGCTGCGCCAGGCCGATGCCATCTTCATTGAGGAACTGCACCGGGCGGAGTGGTATCACCGCACCAGCCAGGCCTTTGCCGTGTTCCTGCCGGTCAAGTCCGTGGGTGTGGTGGGCGATGCCCGCCGCTATGAATACGTGATTGCGCTGCGTGCAGTGGAAACCGTGGATTTCATGACCGCCCGCTGGGCCCATCTGCCCTACGAGCTGCTGGAGACCGTCTCCAGCCGCATTATCAACGAGATTCCCGGCATTTCCCGCGTCACCTATGACGTCTCCTCCAAGCCGCCAGCCACCATTGAGTGGGAGTAACGGAGTATGCCTTGAGCGCTGAGTACAGCGACAGCGACTGGATGCAGCGGGCCCTGGCGCTGGCGGAACAGGCGGCGGTGCTGGACGAGGTGCCGGTGGGCGCCGTCGTGGTGCGCGACGGTGAGGAAATCGGCTGTGGTTACAACGCCCCCATCAGCAGCCAGGACCCCACCGGGCATGCCGAAGTGCGGGCCCTGCGTGATGCCGCTGCCCGTACCGGCAATTACCGCCTCAGTGGCGCCACCCTTTATGTGACCATTGAGCCCTGTACCATGTGTGTCGGGGCGCTGGTGCACGCTCGGATTTCGCGACTGGTGTTCGGCGCCCGGGAGCCCAAGGCCGGTGCCGTGGTGTCGCAGCAGCGGCTGCTGGAGGCCCCTTGGTACAACTGGGCTGTTACAGTCGATGAGGGTGTGCTTGATCAGGCATGCCGGTCGCGCATCAGCACCTTTTTTCAAGCACGGCGGGAAGCCGCCAAACGCCGGAAAAAAGCAATTCAGGGGCAGGGTACGTCTGACTGAAGGAGAAGCAACGTGACCATGAAGGTTCTGGTAACAGGCGGTGCCGGTTACATCGGCAGCCATGTCGTACGCCAGCTCGGTGAGGCGGGCTATGATGTGGTGGTATTCGACAACCTCTCCACCGGCCATCGTTGGGCTGTGACCCACGGAGAGTTCGTGCAGGGTGATCTGGCGGATGAGCAGGCCATTGAGGCACTGTTCAGCGCCCATCGCTTTGATGCCGTACTGCACTTTGCGGCCCACATTGTGGTGCCGGAATCCGTGGCCAACCCGCTCAAGTACTACCGCAACAACACCCGCAACACACTCAACCTGCTGGCCGCTGTGGAGCGCCACGGCGTGGAGAAGATGGTCTTTTCCTCCACCGCTGCGGTTTACGGCATGCCCGATGAGACCATGCTGACCGAGCAGATGCCGCTGGCGCCCATCAATCCCTATGGCGCCTCCAAAATGATGAGCGAGCGGATGATCATGGATCTGGCGGCTGCCAGCAGTCTGCGGTACGTTGTACTGCGTTATTTCAATGTGGCCGGCGCGGACCCACAGACCCGGCTGGGACAGGCGACGCCCGAGGCGACCCACCTGATCAAGGTCGCCTGCGAGTGCGCCACCGGTGCCCGCGACGGGATGCAGATCTTCGGCACGGACTACGGGACACGGGATGGCACCTGCGTGCGCGACTACATTCACGTGGAGGACCTGGCCAGCGCCCATATCCGGGCTCTGGAGTACATGAGCGCAGGCGGTGACTCTCAGGTGCTCAATTGTGGCTATGGACGCGGCTTTACCGTGCGGGAAGTGATCGACCAGGTGAAACAGCTCTCCGGAGTTGACTTCCCGGTGACCGAAACTGACCGTCGTCCCGGTGACCCGGAGGCGCTGATGGCGGACAACACACAGATCCGCCGGATACTGAACTGGACACCGCGTTACGATGATCTGGAAACCATCGTGCGCACCGCACTGGACTGGGAGCGTCATTGGCAGACTCGGCAGTCCACTCAGAAATGAACACCCGGGCGTCGGACGCCCGATCACTGATTAAAGCAGGGATAACACAGAATGCGCGTCACAATTTTCGGAACCGGATACGTTGGACTGGTCACAGGCGCCTGCCTGGCTGAGGTGGGGCACCAGGTCATGTGCATGGACGTCGACCAGGGCAAGATCGACCGGCTGCGTCAGGGTATTATTCCCATCTACGAGCCGGGCCTTGAGCCCATTGTCAGCCACAACTACGAGGCAGGTCGGCTCAGCTTCACTACGGACACCCAGGAGGCCGTGGAGTTCGGCGACCTGCAGTTTATCGCAGTGGGGACGCCGGGTGACGAGGACGGTCGGGCCGATCTGCAGTACGTGCTGGCGGTGGCGGGCAGTATTGGCGATCACATGAATGGCTACAAGGTCATCATCGACAAATCCACTGTGCCAGTGGGCACGGCGGACAAGGTGCGTGAAGCCGTGTCCACGCAACTCAAACTGCGGGGCCTTGATACCGACTTCGATGTGGTTTCGAATCCGGAATTCCTGAAGGAGGGGGCGGCGGTTGATGATTTCATGAAGCCGGACCGGATCATCGTCGGTACCGAGAGTGAAAAGCCGCAGGAAATGATTCGTGAGCTTTATTACCCCTTCAACCGCAACCATGACCGGGTACTGTTCATGGACGTACGGTCTGCGGAGCTGACCAAGTACGCAGCCAATGCCATGCTGGCGACCAAGATCAGCTTCATGAATGAGATCGCCAATCTGGCTGAGCGTCTGGGAGCGGATATTGAGAATGTGCGCCGGGGTATCGGTTCTGACCCGCGTATTGGCTACCACTTCATCTATCCGGGTTGTGGCTATGGCGGCTCCTGCTTCCCCAAAGACGTCAAGGCACTGTCGCGCACCGCCACTGAGTACGACTACGATTCCCGCCTGCTGAATGCGGTGGACGCGGTGAATGATGCCCAGAAGCATGTGCTGTTTGACAAGGTGAGTCACTATTTCAAAGGGGATCTGGAGGGGCGCACCGTGGCCCTGTGGGGATTGGCCTTCAAGCCCAATACCGATGACATGCGCGAAGCGCCAAGCCGTGTGCTGATGGAAAAACTCTGGGCGGCGGGTGCCGTAGTGCAGGCTTATGATCCGGAATCCATGAAGGAAACGCAGCACCTGTACCCGGAAGAGTCCCGCCTGCAGCTGTGCGGGACCAAGGAGCAGGCCCTGAAGGGGGCCGACTGCCTGGTGGTGTGCACGGAATGGAAAGAATTCCGGTCACCGGATTTTGGCCAGATTGCCGGGACCCTTGCCCACCCCGTCATCTTTGATGGGCGTAACCTTTATGATTCGGCCATGCTGGCTCGTCATGGGCTGAGCTACTACGCCATCGGGCGTGGACTGAACCAGTTTCAGGAATCGCCGGTCTGAGATCGACCCTGATTGGCTGCCATGGTCTCGGCCCCGACCAGGACCATGCGCAGCTGGGTCTTCAGCTTTTCCTTGAGTTTTTCTTTCTGACGGGGAGGTGCGTCCAGCGCCTCTGCGCCCAGGTTGAATACCAGTTGCACCATGGACTCTGCCACCAGGTGGGAATCCGTCAGCGGTCGCTTTCTGAATTCCGCCATTTTCTCCAGATCCTCCGCCAGCTCAGTCACAAAGTGATCAATCTCGGCCTGGACCGCGGTGCGGAACACCCTCGATACCCCGGTTCGCTCACGCAGCAGTAGCCGGAACAGGTTGGCGTTGTCCGTGAGATACTCCATGAAGGTTTCCACCGACGTGTTGATCGCGCCCCCTTCGCGTTCGATGCGCTTGCGCGCCTGACGCATGAGCTGACGCAGCGCCACGCCGGCCTCATCGACCAGTGCCAGGCCCAGCTCGTCGAGTTCCGTGAAATGACGGTAGAACGACGTGGGGGCAATACCCGCCTCCCGGGCCACTTCTCTCAGACTCAGGCTGCCAAAACCCCGATCAGCGCTGAGCTGGCGCAGGGCTGCATCCATCAGAGCGCGGCGGGTTTTGAGTTTCTGTTCGGCGCGTACAGACAAAACGGCTCTCCATGATCTTCTCGTTAAGGCGTTATGGTAGACGTTGGTGAAAGGTCCGTCACCAAGCGCGATTGTGACGCCCGTCGCCTGCCATTCGCTTTCTGGCCTCGACATTCTGATTTCCTACGCTGTTATGTTTATAATACGCGTTTTTCCGAAGGCCCCGAAAACCACTCAGGTAAACAGGACAGTTAGGGTATGCGCAGTCACTATTGCGGCGGTATTAACGAGACACACATCGATCAGGAAGTCACCCTCTGCGGCTGGGTGCACCGGCGTCGCGACCACGGTGGCGTCATCTTTCTGGATCTGCGCGATCGCGACGGCATCGCTCAGGTGGTGTTCGACCCGGATACGCCGGAGAGCTTCGAGCAGGCGGATCGGGTCCGCAATGAATACGTGATCCAGATCCGTGGCCGGGTTCGTGGCCGCCCCGAGGGCACGCAGAACCCGAACATGCCCACCGGGCAGGTGGAAGTGCTGGGTTACGAGCTGACCCTGCTCAACGAAGCCGCCACACCGCCTTTCCCGCTGGATGAGTATTCCGATGTGGGCGAGGACGTGCGGCTTAAATACCGTTTCGTGGACCTGCGCCGCCCGGAAATGCTCAACCGCCTGCGCTTCCGCTCCCGGATAACCAGCTACCTGCGTAACTTTCTGGATGGCGAGGGGTTCATGGACGTGGAAACGCCCATCCTCACCCGTGCCACGCCTGAGGGCGCCCGGGACTACCTGGTGCCAAGCCGCACCCATGCCGGCAGCTTCTTTGCCCTGCCGCAGTCGCCGCAGCTGTTCAAGCAGCTGCTGATGGTCTCTGGTGTGGATCGCTACTATCAGATCGCCAAGTGTTTCCGGGACGAGGACCTGCGCGCCGACCGCCAGCCCGAGTTCACCCAGGTGGATGTGGAGGCCTCTTTCGTCTCCGAGGAAGACATCATGGGCACCATGGAAACCATGATCCGTAATCTCTTCCGTGACCTGCTGGACGTGCAGCTCCCTGAGTTCCCGCGCATTCCCTACGCCGAAGCCATCCGACGTTTCGGCAGCGACAAACCGGACCTGCGCATCCCCTTTGAACTGGTGGATGTGGCCGACCTGGTCAAAGAGGTGGATTTCAAGGTCTTCTCCGGCCCGGCGAAAGACGCCAAAGGACGTGTGGCCGCCATGCGTGTGCCCGGCGGCAGTGAGCTGACCCGCAAGCAGATTGATGATTACACCAACTTTGTCGGCATCTACGGCGCCAAGGGCCTGGCCTACATCAAGGTCAATGACCTGAGTAAAGGCGTGGAAGGGCTGCAGTCGCCCATCATCAAGTTCCTCGGTGATGACGTGGCCTCCGCCATCATGGAGCGCGTCGGAGCCGAAAATGGGGACCTGGTCTTCTTCGGCGCTGACAAGGCCAGCGTCGTGGACGAAGCCCTGGGCGCGCTGCGTGTGAAGCTTGGCCATGATATGGACCGCATTGAAGGCGACTGGGCGCCCTGCTGGGTGGTGGACTTCCCCATGTTTGAGGAAGACGACAGCGGCAGACTCCACGCCCTGCATCACCCCTTCACCTCGCCGGTCTCGGCCCAGGAGCTGGAAAGCAACCCGGCCGGCGCGCTGTCCCGGGCCTACGACATGGTACTCAACGGCACTGAGTTGGGCGGCGGGTCCATCCGTATCCACGACGAGAAGACCCAGCAGGTGGTGTTCCGCAGTCTGGGTATCGGGGAAGAGGAAGCCCGCGAGAAGTTCGGCTTCCTGCTGGATGCACTCAAATTCGGCTGCCCGCCCCATGGCGGTCTGGCTTTTGGTCTGGACCGTCTGGTCATGCTGATGACCGACTCCGGCTCCATCCGGGACGTGATACCCTTCCCGAAAACCCAGAGCGCCACCTGCCTGATGACCGATGCGCCGGGTGAAGTGGATGAAAAACAGCTGCGTGAATTGAACATCCGTCTGCGCAAGAGTGCGAAAGAACAGAACAACAGTGGCGAATAACAGGGGGGATCATGGCGGGACACAGTAAATGGTCCAACATCAAGCACCGCAAGGCGGCCCAGGATGCCGCCCGGGGCAAGATCTTCACCAAGCTGATCCGTGAGCTCTACGTGGCCGCCAAGGAAGGTGGCGGCGACCCCAATGACAACCCCCGACTGCGCAGCGCCGTGGACAAGGCGCTGAGCAACAACATGAAGAAAGACAGCATCGAGCGGGCCATTGAGCGCGGTGCCGGCAATACCGACGGGGAGAACTACGAAGAGCTGGTCTATGAAGGCTATGGTCCGCAGGGTGTTGCCATCTACGTAGAGGCCATGACGGACAACAAGAACCGGACCGTCTCCGATGTGCGCCACGCCTTCACCAAATTCGGAGGCAATCTCGGCACCGATGGCTCCGTGGCCTTTCTGTTCAACCGCCAGGGCACACTGACCTTCGGTCCGGATCATGACGAGGACGCCATCATGGAGGCGGCTCTTGAGCACGGCGCCGAGGATGTACGGGTCAACGATGACGGGTCCAAGGACGTGATCACCACGCCGGAAAACTACATGGATGTGAAGGATGGCATGAAGGCCGCCGGGTTGGAGCCTGACGTCGCCGAAGTAAGCATGGTGCCCGTGACCACCACACCTCTGGATGAGCAGGGCGCGGAAACCAACCTCAAGCTGCTGGACTGGCTGGAGGATCTGGATGATGTCCAGAACGTCTACTCCAATGCCGACTTCCCGGATGAGGCCCTGGAAAAGTTTGGCCATCAGTGAGGCAGGACTGAACCGTGCCCATCATACTGGGTGTTGATCCCGGCTCCCGGGTGACCGGTTACGGTATCATCCGCAGCGAGGGGCGTTCACTGGAATACCTCGACAGCGGCTGTGTGCGCGTCGGCGACCGCGCGATGGCGGAAAGACTGCAGACCATCTACACCGGACTGGCGGAAATCATCGCCAGTTACCGACCTGAGGAAATGGCCATTGAGCAGGTGTTTCTCTCGCGCAACGTGGACTCGGCCCTGAAGCTGGGCCAGGCCCGCGGTGTGGCCATTGTCTGTGGTGCCAACGCCGGGCTGCCGGTCAGCGAGTATTCCGCCCGACAGGTTAAACAGGCCACCGTGGGCAAGGGTGGGGCGGACAAGCGCCAGATCCAGCACATGGTTCAGGCCATTTTCGCTCTTCAGCGCAAACCCGGTGAGGACGCCGCTGATGCGCTGGCCATAGCCCTGTGCCACGCCCACATGCGCGCCGGGCTGGCCCGCTCCGGCGCCTCATCAAGCCGTGGCGGGCGTATACGCTAGGAGATGCAAGGATAATGATTGGACGGCTGCGCGGCACCCTGATCGAGAAACTCCCCGGCATGGCGCTGCTTGAAGCCGGTGGTGTCGGCTACGAGATTGAGATTCCCTACACGACTTTCTTCCAGCTTCCCGAGATCGGCCAGGAAGCCCTACTGCATACCCATCTGGCCGTGCGCGAAGACGCCCAGACCCTCTATGGTTTCAGCGGCAAAGCCGAGCGGGAACTCTTCCGGCTGCTGATCAAAACCAGCGGGGTCGGTCCCAAACTGGCCCTGGCGATTCTTTCAGGCCTGGAAGCCAAAGCCTTTGTTCAGGTAGTGGAGGACAACGACACCGCTGCTCTGGTAAAAATACCCGGCGTGGGCAAGAAAACCGCCGAACGGCTTCTGATTGAGATCCGCGACCGCATCAACCAGCTCGACAGCAGCTCATCCGTACCACGAGCCACCCCCGAGACTGGTGCATTGCCGGGTGTGCCGGCGGCGGACAGCTCACCGCGTGAGGAGGCGGAGTCCGCGCTGATCGCGCTGGGCTACAAGCCCCAGGAAGCGGAAAAAGCGTTGCGAGCGATTGATGATGACGCTATGTCGAGTCAGGAGTTGATCCGGCTGGCATTGAAGAACATGCTGAACCGCTGACAAAGACGTAACGTGACGCAGCTCACGCAGACTGTAAAATGCCGTTACAGCGACAATCAAGGTTCCCATGATTGAATCCGATCGCCTGATTTCAGGTCTTGCCGACACTGGTGAAGAAGCGGTAGATCGCGCGGTCCGACCCGCGCGGCTGGCGGACTATGTGGGTCAGCCCACCGTCAGCGAACAGATGGACATTTTCGTCGGTGCCGCCCGGGGCCGGCAGGAAGCGCTGGATCATGTACTGATCTTCGGCCCGCCCGGGCTGGGCAAGACCACCCTGGCCAACATCATCGCCAATGAAATGGGCTCGGCCATCAAGGCCACCTCCGGGCCGGTGCTGGAGAAAGCCGGCGATCTGGCGGCACTGCTGACCAATCTGGAAGAAGGCGATGTCCTCTTCATTGATGAAATCCATCGTCTCAATGCGGCCGTGGAAGAAGTGCTGTACCCGGCCATGGAAGACTATCAGCTCGACATCATGATCGGCGAGGGGCCGGCCGCACGCTCGATCAAACTGGATCTGCCGGCGTTCACACTGGTGGGGGCCACGACCCGGGCCGGGCTTCTGACCTCGCCGCTGCGGGATCGCTTCGGCATTGTGCAGCGGCTGGAGTTCTACAGCACGGACGACCTCACGCGCATTGTCTCGCGTTCTGCGGATCTGCAGTCCATCCGCATTGAAGAAAGTGGCGCCCGAGAGATTGCCCGGCGCTCCCGGGGCACGCCACGGATCGCCAATCGACTGCTGAGACGGGTGCGAGATTACGCCGAGGTCCGTGCAGATGGGCGCGTATCCGCGGAGGTGGCCGATATGGCCCTGAACATGCTCAAGGTCGACTATCAGGGCTTTGACCATATGGACCGGCGTCTGTTGTTGGCCCTGATTGAGAAATTCGGCGGTGGTCCGGTAGGCGTGGAAAGTCTGTCCGCTGCCATCAGCGAAGAGCGCGGCACCATCGAGGATGTTTTGGAGCCATTCCTGATTCAGCAGGGCTTTATGATGCGCACCCCGCGCGGACGCATGGTCACAACCCATGCCTACCTGCACTTTGGTTTTGAAGTGCCGGGTGATCCGCCTGAGGGAGACCGCTCATGAGCGGAGAATTTTCCTGGCCGGTGCGCGTCTATGTGGAAGACACCGATGCCGGCGGCATTGTCTTCTACGCCAATTACCTGAAATTTTTTGAGCGGGCACGCACCGAGTGGGTGCGGGCCAATGGGATTGCCCTGCGCGGGCGCCTGGATGAGGGCATTGGGTTTGTGGTGCACAGCCTGGATGTGCGCTATCACCGCCCGGCGCTTCTGGATGATGAGCTTGCGGTCACGGCGGAGCTGATGGACGCCAGTCGCACGGCCATGAGCTTTCGCCAGCAGGCGCTGCGCCAGGACGAGGTCCTGGTTTCGGCCAACGTGAAAGTGGCCTGTGTGGAGCTGGCCAGTGGTCGTCCCCGGCGCATGCCGCCGGAAGTGGCGGATCTGGCACAGCGCACCCTGGCGGTGTCTCACAACAGAAACGAATAACGGTTATAACCCGGCGCGGTAGCGTCGCAGTTAAACGGAAACAGGAGTGTTGCGTGGACGAACAGCTTTCGGTCTGGTATCTGATCGGTCAAGCCGGCATTGTGGTGCAGCTGGTCATGCTGATTCTCGTGCTGGCCTCGGTCGGTTCCTGGGGCATCATCTTTCAGCGGCTGCAGATTTTCCGTAAATCCCGCGACGCGCTGGGCGGGTTTGAAGAGCGCTTCTGGTCCGGCATGGATCTGGGGCAGCTCTACAAAGAGGTCTGCGCCAGCCCCACGCCGCACTCGGGTGTAGAGAACGTTTTCCGTGCCGGGTTCAAGGAGTTCACCCGCCTGCGTCAGCAGAGTCACGACGGCGAGGCGGTCATGGATGGCACCCAGCGGGCCATGAAGGTGGCGCTGTCGCGGGAAATGGAGAAGCTCGAAAAGCATCTGCCGTTTCTGGCCACAGTGGGCTCCACCAGCCCCTACATCGGCCTGTTTGGCACCGTCTGGGGTATTATGAACAGCTTCCTGGGTCTGGCGCAGGTTCAGCAGCCCACGCTTCAGACGGTGGCGCCCGGTATTGCCGAGGCATTGATCGCCACCGCCATGGGTCTGTTTGCGGCCATCCCGGCCGTCATTGCCTATAACCGGTTTGTCGCCAATGCCGATTCCCTGGTCAAGAACTATGAAACCTTTGCCGAAGAGTTTGCCAGCATCCTGCACCGGCGTGTGCACAACAATGGCTGATGCGGACCTTGTGGCAGGAGGAGTCCAACCATGGACATGAGTCCCAGAAAAAACACACGCCGGCCAATGGCCGAGATGAACGTGGTGCCTTACATCGATGTGATGCTGGTACTGCTGATTATTTTCATGGTGACCGCGCCCATGCTGACTCAGGGGGTGAGTGTGGATCTGCCCCGGACGCAGGCAGAGCCGCTGCCGCAGGATGATGAACAGGAGCCGCTGATTGTCTCTGTGGACGCCAACGGCGCCTACTATCTGGAGGTGGGGGATGACCGCAGTGATCCCAAGCCGCTCAGTGAGATACGCCAGCGTGTTGCAGATATTCTGGTGGAACGCCCGGATGCCGATGTCTATGTCCGGGGCGATGAACATGTCCGCTATGGCGTCATCATCACTCTGATGTCTTCACTTCAGGGAGCCGGTGCGACCGGGGTTGGTCTGATTACGGAGCCACCTGAGAATGACTGAACACATTGGTAACGGACCCCGGCGGTAACCACGGATCATGAGGCTGGATTGGGAGCGCATCAAACAGGTCGCCGAGTACGTCTCCGGCCAGGCTCGTCCCTGGTGGGAGCGTGTCTTCGGCGTCAGCGATGAGGAACTGGAGCAATGGAAAAAGCCTCTGGCCTGGTCCGTGGCGTTGCATGTGTTCATTGTCGTGGTTGGGCTGATCAGCTGGCAGTCCACACCTGAGCCTTCCAGGGCAGAGCTGCCTGAAGCCATGAGTGCGCGGCTGGTCACGTCCCAGATGCGGGAGCCGGAACCGACACCCGCGCCACAGCCAGAACCGGAGCCAGAACCGGAGCCAGAGCCGGAGCCAGAGCCGGAGCCAGAGCCGGAGCCAGAAGCCGATGAGCGTGAGCGGGAAGAGGCTGAGAGAAGGCGCCGCGAGCGCGAGGAACGGTTGCGTGAGATGGCTGAGGCTGCCGAGACTGACGAACAGGACGAGGAAGAAGCGCGCCGTCAGGAGGCTGAAGCGGCCGCCGCCGAAGCAGAGTGGCAGGCCATGGCCGAGAGTGAACGGGACCGTTATGTGGCTCTGATCCGGCAGAGAGTCCAGGAGAACTGGTATATCCCGCCGGGTGCCGATTCGGACGATGTGGTGCGGCTCAGGCTTGAGTTGTTGCCCAGTGGTGAACTCAGTAATGTATCTGTAGAGCAGGGTAGCGGTCGACAGGCACTGGATAATTCAGCAGTCAGTGCGGTTCGCCGCATTGATCGCTTCCCGGTGCCGAGCGATCGGGAGGTGTTCCAGCAGTATTTCCGCCCATCCATCGTAATGGAATTCAGTCCGCAACAGTGAGGCATCAACAGTGAACCCAATGAACAGCTTTGACGACAGGGTATTGCGTAATGCATTGCTGGTGCTGGCTGCGGCCGTGCTGTTGCTTGTGGCGGGCCAGGCCCGCGCTGAGATGGTTATCCAGATTACAGAAGGCGCTGATCGGGGCATACCCGTCTCCGTAGTGCCTTTCGGCACCAGTGATGCGCCGGATATGCCGGAAAATCTGGCCAACATCATTCGCGACAACCTCACCATGAGCGGGGACTTTGAAGCGTTGGAGCCTGCCAGCATGCTGAGCCTGCCCACCAGCGGGGATGATCTGAGCTTCCGTGACTGGCGCATGCTTGGTCAGGAATACGTTCTGGTGGGCGAGGTTGAATACCGGGAAGATCGTGAGCGTTACATACTGAGTTACGAACTTTTTGATGTCAGCCAGCAGCGGCGGGTGATTGGTTCCCGCGCCTCTGCCGTGGAATCCGAACTGCGAACCCTGGCCCATCATGTGAGCAACCGCATCTATGAGGCCATCACGGGCATTGAGGGCATCTTCAACACCCGTCTGGCGTTCGTAACCCGCAATCAGGAAGACGGTGAGACGGTTTACCGGCTCAAGGTCAGCGATATTGATGGGCACCGTGATCAGGTGCTGCTGCGTTCCACCCAGCCCATTCTCTCACCGGACTGGTCGCCGGATCGCTCGGAGCTGACCTATGTCTCCTTCGAGGGAGGGCGTCCCGGCATCTATCGTCAGGAGATCCGAAGCGGTGACAGGGAGCGCCTTACTTCGTTTACCGGACTGAACTCGGCACCAAGCTGGTCACCGGATGGGCGTTCCCTGTTGATGACACTCTCCAAGGATGGGAGTGCGGAAATCTACCGCTACACTCTGGACACGGGTGAGACGGAGCGTCTGACCCACCACTGGTCGATCAATACGGAAGCGAGCTGGGCCCCGGATGGAGAGCGTTTTGCATTTACCTCGGACCGCTCCGGTCGCCCCCAGGTCTATGTGCAGTCCCGCCGGGACCGAGAGGCACAAAGGGTGACGTTTGAGGGCAGTTACAACGCGCGTCCGCGGTTTGGCCCGGACGGGGAGGAACTGTTTTTCATCCACGGGCGTGAAGGGGACTATTATCTGGGAGCTCTTAACCTCGAAAGTGGTGACCAGCGGGTTTTCCCCCGGTCGCGCACTGAGGAGTCGCCTGCTGTGGCGCCTAACGGGCGACTGGTGATGTATGTCACGGATGAGGGCAATGCGCGCTCCCTTGAGCTGACCACCGTGGATGGCCGGGCCCAGTTCCGCTTACCGGTTCGTCATGACGGGATCCGTGATCCTGCCTGGTCACCCATGGAATGAGCCCCTGAATGTAAAATTGAATTTGCAGATGCAGGTCGAACGTCATACATTTGGCTTTGTCTGCAGAAATTGGTCGGCACAGCCGTGCCTGAGGGCCGGTGATGCCGACTGTATCTGTGCGTTGTCGATCGCATAATCCGAAAAGCTACAAGGAGCACTAATGTTCGATCTTAATAAGACTCGTGTACTGGCAATGGGCCTGTCCCTGGCTTTTCTCGCCGGGTGTGGCACAACCGACACCCAGCCGGACGATCCCGCTGATCCGGAAATGACCGGCGATACCACCACAGAAGAGCGTGCTGATGGCGAAGCCTACGGTACCGGAGACGGCACTGGCGTTGCTGAAGAGGACATGACAGAGGAAGAACGTGCCGCGCGGGAAGAGCGCGATCGCGAAGAGATGGAAGCACTGCGCGAGCAGAATACCGTCTATTTTGACTTTGACAGTTCCGATATCCGCCGTGAGTCCCGTGAGGTGCTGGAAGCTCATGCCAAGTATCTGAGCGAGAACAGTGGCGTTTCTGTCGTGCTGGAAGGGCATACGGACGAGCGTGGCAGCAAGGAATACAACATGGCTCTGGGCGAGCGTCGTGCCGAGTCGGTTGAGCGCTTCCTGAATGTTAACGACGTTAGCAGTGATGCCATTGAGACGGTCAGCTACGGTGAAGAGCGTCCGGCGGTGGATGAGAGCAATGAGGAAGCCTGGGCCCAGAATCGCCGCGTAGAAATTGTCTACGAATAAACGCAGTATGCAGGGCTGGATCATGACGGCACGACCCCGCCTGAAAATGACCGTCGCTCTGTTCGGGGCCGCCTGCCTGATGGCGGGAGGCCCTGTCCTTGCGCAGTCAACCCAGCGCGATGCGCCGGTTGTTGCTGAGGGCGGTGGCGGTGAGAGGTCATCTGCAGGAGAGCTGTTCTTTCTGGTCGAGGAACTGCGGACGGAAGTCCGGCAGTTGCGCGGTCAGCTGGAGGAAACCCGGCATCAACTGGAGCGGCAGAACCGACAGGGGCGTGAGCGCTATGTGGATCTCGATGAGCGCCTCATGGAGCTCAGCAGCCGAATGGCAGAGCTCGAGGACAGCAGGACTGCTCGGGCTGGTGGTGATAGCGCTTCCCCGCAGCAGGTGGAACCCGTGTCCGGTTCGGTGGAGCTGGGATCTGTTGACTATCGTCAGCCGGGTGAGGCCGAGCGTGAGGCCTATGCCTCGATCCAGTATCTGATCCAGGAACAGGGCGACTTTGACGCGGCCATTGATGAAATCTATGACTTCATTGATGAGTACCCGGAAGGGGATCTGACCGTCAACGCCTACTACTGGCTTGGTGAGCTCTATCTGGCGCAGGAGTCCTACGACCAGGCCCGGCAGGCGTTCACCATTGTAACCTCCCGCCATGAGACCCATCGTAAGGCGCCGGATGCATTGTTCAAGCTGGCGGTTACGCGTCATCGCGATGGTGATGATGAGGCGGCAGGGGATGTTCTGGACCGGCTTCAGTCGCGCTATACAGAGACCGAAGCGGCGGCGCTGGGAAAAGCCTACAGGGAAGAAAACCTGTAGCGACGGGAATTGCGTGAATCGGTTCACGCAACGGTTGCGTAAACCAAAAATTTAAGTACCATATGCGCCTCGTTTGGGTCGTTAGCTCAGTTGGTAGAGCAGTTGGCTTTTAACCAATTGGTCGGAGGTTCGAATCCTCCACGACCCACCATTTCCCGCCTCTCCGCCGTTCAGCGTTTTATTCTGATTTTGGCCATGCCATTGAAAAATCGCCTTACGGCAGGCATAACAGGACTGACAAGGCTCCGTTGGAGCTGCACTTAGGAATGCGTACGGGACCCCTATGACTGAGTTACAGGACAGAGTACTGGTTCAGGAGCACCTGGCCCATGAAAAAGAAGCGCCGACCCTGAGCGAGTCAGAAGCCGCTGATCTGAAAAAGCGCATCAAAGTCGAGCTTGAGAAGCAGGACGCGGTCCTTGTGGCCCACTATTACACTGATCCCTACATTCAGGAGCTGGCCGAAGAGACCGGTGGCTGTGTCGCCGACTCACTGGAGATGGCCCGTTTTGGCTCTCAGCACCCTGCCAGCACGCTGGTGGTGGCGGGAGTGCGATTCATGGGTGAAACGGCCAAGATTCTCAATCCCGAAAAACGCATTCTCATGCCCACGCTTGAAGCAACCTGTTCCCTGGATGTGGGTTGCCCCGCCGATGAGTTCAGTGCCTTCTGCGACGAGCATCCGGACAGGACTGTAGTGGTCTACGCCAATACCTCGGCTGCGGTCAAAGCGCGGGCTGACTGGGTGGTCACATCCAGCTGTGCTGAAGATATTGTCAGCTACCTGGATGCTGACGGGGAAAAGATCCTCTGGGCCCCCGACAAGCATCTCGGTGAATACATCCGCCGCTCCACGGGTGCGGACATGCTTCTGTGGGATGGCTCCTGCATCGTACACGAAGAGTTCAAGGGGCTTGGTGTGCGCGATCTCAAGGCCACCGATCCGGATGCGGCGGTACTGGCACATCCGGAGTCGCCGGCGGCCGTTGTCGAGCAGGCGGATGTTGTGGGCTCAACGTCGAAGCTGATCGATGCGGTGAGCCGTCTGCCCAATGAGACCTTCATCGTCGCCACAGACACCGGTATCTTCCACAAGATGCAGCAGCAGGCGCCCCACAAGACCCTGATCCCGGCTCCAACGGCTGGCGAGGGCGCGACCTGCCGCAGCTGCGCGCACTGTCCATGGATGGCCATGAACGGGCTCGATAACCTGCTGGCGGTCCTCGAGCACGGAGATCAGGAAGTGAAGGTGGATGAGGAAGAGCGCCAGCAGGCACTCAAGCCGCTGCAGCGTATGCTCGACTTCACGGCCGAGCGCAACCTAAGCGTTGTGGGAGATGCCTGATTCCGGCTGTCAGGTGATTCAGCGAATCACCTGACGCTCATTCTTAATGCGATCGTTGGCCTCAGCCATCCGCTCGCGCAACAGTTCTATGCGGGTATGGTTTCGTCCGGCCCGGTCCAATCCCTGCCGGAACTGACGCAGAGCGGCCTCCGGGTTGCCCATGAGCAGCTCGCGTTCGCCCCGCGCACGATGCACCTCCACCACGTTTCCGGCTCGCCCCTGGGCTTCAGCGAGGTCTTCCCACAGCGTATGGTCGCCCGGGTAGTCCCGTGTCAGTCGCTCGTAGAGCCTGGCGGCGCGTTCAAAATCACTGGTTTCTATCCGGGTGTCCGCCAGTGTCCGGGTCAGGGGCAGATTGCCAGGGTTGCGGCTGACGTGAGTCTCCAGCAGCTCCAGGGCCTCGTCCATCCTGTCGAGCTTTCTCAGGGCTTCGCCCAGCGCCACAACATAGGGAATCCGGCCGGGGTCGTCGTCGAGCAGCTCGCGGAGTTTCTCTTCTGCCTCTTCCGGCTGATTATTGCGGATCAGTGCGTTGGCGAGTCCGTAGCGGGTGGCGCGATTGTCCGGCTGATCGTCCAGCCGGTCCCGGAAACGCGCCACGGCCTCGTCCGCTGAACTGCTGTAGTGAACCATTACCCGGTAACGCATCAGGCGATACTCGATGGATTCACGGTAGTCACCCTCTGCGATGCGCTCGGCCCGGTTCCGGGTGTCAGCAACACGCGATTCCGTCACCGGGTGGGTCGACAGGTATTCCGGCGGTCGGTTGCCCTGAAGCCGTGCCTGGCGCAGCATCTGCTCGAACATTTCGGGCATGCCCCGTGGGTCGTAATCGGAGCGTTTCATGATCTCAAGGCCCACACGGTCTGCTTCCTGTTCATGGGCCCGGCTGTAACGCAGCATGCTGTCTATTGCCATGGCCTGGGTGCCGGCAATGGCGGCGATGCCGGCTTCAGAACCGGTTGCAGCTGTAAGCAGAATGCCTGCAACGAGCCCGGCAACGGTCATGGGCGTGCTGCGTTGTTGTTGCTCCAGGCGCCGTGCGAAATGGCGCTGGCTGATGTGGGCGATCTCGTGGGCGACCACGGAGGCGAACTGATGCTCGGTTTCGGCATAAAGCAGTAACCCGGCGTTGATCCCGATGATGCCGCCCGGCACCGCAAACGCGTTAAGTTCCGGAGAGTCGATGACCACGGTGGTGAACTCACGGTCCTCGATGTCCACATTGGGCACCATGCGGTAGACCGTATTCTCCAGATACTCCGACAGAAGCGGATCATCCATCAGGGGCGCATTGCGCCGCAGCGCCGTCATGACCTGGCGGCCTATGGCCTTCTCCTGCTGGCCGGAAACCAGTCCGGCACCAGCGCCACCAATGCTTGGGAGCTGGTCTGAGGCAGTATGGCTGAATCCGGCAGGCAGCAGTGCCAGAAAGGCAATCAGCAATGGGGTGATCAGTCGTTTCATGATCTCCACAATGCCATAAATGCTCTCCCCGGGACAGGCGCCATCCGGAGCAGTCCGTATTCCGGATTTCAGGGGTTGGCGTGGTATGCTGTGCACTCAATTCACTGCGGTGACAGCACAGTTGGTATGAATCAGGAACCCGATCAGACACTGGATGCGTCCGGGCTGCAGTGCCCCATGCCGCTTCTCAGGACCAAACTCAGCCTCAATTCCATGGACCCTGGTCAGCGGCTCCGGGTCATTGCGACTGATCCCGGCTCGGCACGGGATATCCCGGCATTCCTGAGGCTCAGTCAGCATGAACTGGAGCAGCAGGAAGATGACGAACACCGTTACGTTTTTGTCATCCGCTGTGGCGGGGCAGGGCAAGCGGGTAAGGTGAGCCCATGATCAAGGTCCTGCGCAACCTCGTGGTTAAATATTTCTCCGATGAGGAAGCAGTCATCCTGTTTCTTCTGCTGGTCGGTGCACTGCTCGGAGTGATTTTCTTCGGGCGGATTCTGGCCCCGTTCATTGCTGCAGTGATCATCGCCTTCATTCTTCAGGGGCTGGTGACCAAACTCAAGAGATTCGGTTTGCCCCACCTTCTGGCGGTGTCCCTTGTATTCATACTGTTCATGGGCGGGCTGCTGAGTTTTCTGTTCGGGTTGCTGCCTCTGATCTGGTCCCAGGTCTCGGCGCTGGCGGCTGAACTGCCGCGTATGATCCGCGCGACCCAGAGCTACATCGAGATTCTGCCCCAGGAATACCCACAGCTGCTGTCCATGCAGGAGGTCAACGCGCTCTTCCAGCAGATGACAGCCGAAGTGGGCAAGATCACCCAGTGGCTGGTATCGATATCCCTGGAGAGCATTCCCGGGCTTGTGGCACTGCTCATCTACCTGATCCTGGTCCCCATACTGGTGTTTTTCTTTCTCAAGGACCGCCAGGTCATACTCAATGGACTAGGGCGGCTGCTGCCCACGAAGCGACCGCTCATGGTGCATATCTGGCAGGAGATGAATCTCCAGCTTGCCAATTATGTCCGGGGTAAAGCGGTGGAGATTCTGATTGTCGGTGTGGTCACCTACATTGCCTTCAAGCTGCTGGGGCTCAATTACGCGTTGCTGCTGGCACTGCTGGTGGGTTTTTCCGTGGTGATTCCCTATATCGGTGCTGCGGTTGTCACCGTCCCCATTGCCGTCATCGGGCTTTTCCAGTTTGGTTGGAGCCCGGAGTTTTTCTGGCTGATGTTCGCCTATGCCCTGATCCAGGCGCTTGATGGCAATGTGCTGGTGCCGCTGCTGTTTTCCGAAGTGGTGGATCTGCATCCGGTGCTGATCATCTTTGCAGTGCTGTTTTTTGGTGGCATATGGGGGATGTGGGGCGTGTTCTTCGCGATCCCCCTGGCTACGCTGGTCAATGCGATCGCCAAAGCGTGGCCCGTGCGTGAGATTTCCGATTCGCAGCCTGCCGGTGACAGCGAGCTGCGCGCAACGCAAGAATAGCCCCCGTGGGCTGTTGCAGTGCACTGGGGCGCCTCTTGTGTCACTGCAACCCCGGGATTACCATTACCGTTTTCTGGTCTCGGAGCGGATATGATCACTGGAAGCCTGGTCGCATTAGTAACGCCAATGCATGCGGATGGGAACATTGACTGGGAGCGGCTTGATAACCTGGTCGAGTTCCATGTTGAGAATGGCACCAATGCCATTGTCGCCGTGGGAACCACGGGCGAGTCGTCCACCCTGAAAGCGGACGAGCACATCGACGTAATCCGCCGTGTGGTCAAACGTGCCAATGGGCGGATTCCCGTTATTGCCGGAACCGGTGGCAACTCCACTCATGAGGCCGTGGACCTGACCCGTGAGGCGGCGGAGATCGGAGTGGATGCGTGTCTGCTTGTGGTGCCGTACTACAACAAGCCCACTCAGGAAGGACTGTACCAGCATTTCAGGACCGTTGCGGAAGCCGTCGATGTGGATCAGATCCTCTATAACGTGCCCGGCCGCACCTCCTGTGACATGCTCAACGAGACCACCAGTCGGTTGGCGGATATTCCCAACATCGTCGGCATCAAGGATGCGACCGGCAATGTCAGTCGCGGCGAGGAACTGGTGCGGATGGTCGGCGATCGCATTGCCGTCTATTCGGGCGATGACGGTACCTCCCTGGAACTGATGCTGCGTGGTGGCAAGGGCAATGTGTCGGTTACCGCGAACGTGGCACCCAAACTCATGTCCCAGGTCTGCGAAGCGGCGGTCAGTGGTGACGAGGCCCGTGCCCGGGAGCTTGACGAGGTGCTGGCACCACTTAACCGCAAGCTCTTTCTTGAGGCCAACCCCATTCCTGTTAAGTGGGCGCTGCATCAGATGGGCATGATCGGACCCGGTATCCGCCTGCCCATGACGCCGCTCAGCGAGGAATACCACAACGACGTGCTGGAGGCCCTGCGGGCCGCCGGATGCCTCTGATGCGTCCTGAACAATCGTTAACGGAGACCCGGATGGTCAACACTCCCGCCCGGGGCGCTGCTTTGCTGCGTCTCGTGGCTCCCGTTTCACTATCACTCATTGTCAGCGGCTGTGGTCTGTTCCCGGATCGGTCGATGGAGTATCAGACGGAGCCCTACGGGGAGCCGCCACGCATGCCAGAGGAAATGTCGCGTCAGAGTTTCAGTGAGCGGTTTCCCATTCCGGATGTGGTGGGCGTGAGCGATACCCGCACTGACGGGGATTTTGAGATTCCCCGTCCGCCCGACCTTACGGGCGATATTCTGGCGGACAATTACCAGATTGAGGAATCCGGTGATCAGACCTGGCTGCTGGTGAACGAGGTGCCCGGTCGGGTCTGGCCTGCGGTATCGGCGTTTCTCAATGACAGGGGGGTGGGCACGGCAGTGGAGAACCCCCGTGAGGGACTCAAGCAGACCGGCGTACTCAACTACAGCCAGCGTGCACGCCAGTGGCTTGAGCTTAGTGATGTCGAGGATGAGCGGAATCTGGTGATGCAGTTCCGTGTCGGGCACGGGGTTCAGGCTCGCAGCACTGAGGTTCAGGTGCGGATGCATGAAGTGGCATCGGAACCGGGCCAGCTGCTTGACTGGCGTGATCAACCGGGGCAGCCGGAGCGCGAAAGCCAGGTTCTGAATGACCTTGCGGATTTTCTGCGTGCCACTGAGGATACGGCCACCTATTCGCGTGTCGCCCTCGAACTGCCCAGGGATGAGCGCGTAGGTGAGATTCAGGAGGAGCGCGGTGAACGTTATCTGCCCCTGGAGCTCGGATTTGACCGCGGCTGGTCTGAAGTCAGCCGTGGGCTGTCGAATCTGGAAGTACCGGTGGTGGACGTCAATCGCAGCGAAGGGCTCTGGTACGTGGATGGCCGGGAGGCCACAGAGAGAACCCGTGGCTGGTGGTTCTGGCGTCGTGACGTTGAGCCCGAGCATAACCATGACGTTCGCCTGGAACGCCACGGCGATCATCTGAGGGTCTTCATTGAGCGGGTACCGGACTACGACGGCGAAGACCGTTCTGAACAGCTGCTGCGGGATCTGCGGGAAAACCTCCGCTGACAGTATCTGAAATGAGCGCCCAGGCGCTCACCGGAGAATATGATTGATGGAAAAACGCGACGAACTCTACGCGGGCAAGGCCAAATCGGTCTATCGCACCGATGATCCGAACTTTTTCGTGCTGCAGTTCCGGGACGATACCTCGGCGTTTGATGGCGAGAAAGTGACCCAGCTTGATCGCAAGGGGCAGGTCAACAATCTGTTCAATGCCTTCATTATGGAACGGCTGGAGGCAGCGGGTATCCCCACCCACTTTGAGAAAGTGCTGTCACCGAACGAGTCACTGGTGCGCAACCTTGAGATGCTGCCTGTTGAGTGTGTCGTGCGGAACGTGGCGGCCGGCAGTCTCTGTCGGCGTCTGGGGGTCACGGAAGGGCAGGACCTGAACCCGCCGACCTACGAGCTGTTTCTCAAGAACGACAGCCTCCATGATCCGATGATCAACGAGTCCCTGGCTGAGACTTTTGGCTGGGCCGGGGCGGATGAACTGAGCCAGATGAAAACGCGCACCTATGAGGTGAATCGTGTCCTGAAACAGCTTTTTCTGGATGCGGACATGCTTCTGGTGGATTACAAACTGGAATTTGGCCGCTCTGGCAACCATATTGTACTGGGAGACGAGTTCACTCCTGACGGTTGCCGGATCTGGGATCGCGAAACCCGCCGCAAGATGGACAAGGATCGCTTCCGTCAGGATCTGGGAGACGTCATCGAAACCTACGAGGAAGTAGGGCGGCGACTGGGGATCGATTTTGACTTCTGAGGGGAAGACCATGAAAAAAACAATGACTGCCATGACAGGGGCGCTGCTCTTTGCCGGCGCCGGCACCGCTCACGCTGTGATTCCGCTGGTTGATGTGGACGCCAGCGCCAGCTACTGGAACGCGAGTCCTTCCGGGGATGTTCAGTCCGGCGATACTCTGGACCTGGAAGACGACCTGGATTATTCCAGTGAAGGGCACAATGTGCTGTCACTGCGCGTCGCGCATCCGCTGCCGCTGATTCCGAATTTCCGCTTACGTCATACCGACATGGAATATTCCGGAACGGGAACGGCAGATGTAACGTTTGAAGGGCAGGATTATGAGGGGGATGTGCGCAGTGAACTGGACCTGAGTCACTTCGACTACACCCTGTTCTACACGCCGCCCATTCCGTTCGTGACGGCCGATCTGGGCTTCAACTTCAAGCACTTCGATGGCTCGTTCGATATAGAATCGGATGATACCGGCAACAGCGACTCCATCAGCATCAACGAAATACTGCCCATGCTCCATGCCCACGGCCGTGTCGATCTGCCGCTCACGGGTCTGGGTGCCGGCGCGGAAATCAACTACATCGCCTTTGACGGGGATTCCATCCGCGATATCGAGGCCTATCTGAGCTACAGCTACAACCTGTTCTATGCTCAGGGCGGTTACCGGGAGTTCGGCGTGGACGTGGAAGCTTCCGGTAATCTGGAAGTGGATACCAGCATGGGTGGCCCCTTCCTTCGTCTTGGCGTCAGCTTTTAACCACATCAGGGAGAACGGACTTGAGAGTTCTGGTCACGGGAACGGCCGGCTTCATCGGCTCACACACAGCCCATCGTCTGCTGGACAGAGGCGATGAGGTCATCGGAGTCGACAACGTCAACGACTATTACGACGTGTCCCTCAAGGAAGCCCGGCTGGCCCGGCTGACTGAGCGCGACGGCTTTACGGAAGAACGTCTCGATATTGCGGATCGCCAGGCGATGCCCGAACTGTTCAGAAAGTATCAGCCCCAGCGGGTGGTACACCTGGCGGCGCAGGCGGGGGTTCGCTACTCCATTGAAAACCCCAACGCCTATGTGGATGCGAACCTGGTCGGCCACATGAACATCCTGGAGGGCTGCCGGCACAACGGGGTGGAGCACCTCGTGTACGCCTCCAGCAGCTCGGTGTACGGGGCCAATGAGTCCATGCCGTTTTCGGTTCACGACAATGTGGATCACCCGCTGAGCCTCTATGCGGCCTCCAAGAAAGCCAACGAGCTGATGTCACACACGTACAGTCACCTGTACCGGTTGCCAACCACGGGGCTGCGGTTCTTCACCGTCTATGGTCCCTGGGGACGGCCCGATATGGCGCTGTTCATCTTCACGAAGAAGATCCTGGCCGGTGAACCCATTGATGTATTCAACCACGGCCACCATCAGCGGGATTTCACCTACATCGATGACATCGTGGAAGGCGTGATCCGCACACTGGACTCCGTGGCCACACCGAACCCGGAGTGGTCGGGGGAAACGCCGGATTCCGGAACCAGCAACGCACCTTACCGGCTCTACAACATCGGCAGTAACAATCCGGTGGAGCTGGCCCGGTTCATTGAGGTTCTGGAAGAGTGTCTGGGTAAAAAAGCCGAGAAGAACTTCCTGCCCCTGCAACCGGGCGATGTGCCCGCCACCTACGCCGATGTCCAGGATCTGATCGATGATGTCGGCTACCGCCCGGAAACCCCGGTGGAGACCGGCATCAAGCGTTTCGTGGACTGGTACAGGGATTACTATCAGGTCTGAAAATCGGTGTTGACCCACCGGGTCCGGATCGCTATATTACGCACCCATCGCGCACAGCAGGACCGTAGCTCAGTTGGTTAGAGCGCTGCCTTGACATGGCAGAGGTCGGCGGTTCGAATCCGCCCGGTCCTACCAATACAAAAACG